>VOFJ01000348.1_pt1 | contig 92000 bp, 67 predicted proteins | sample 5384081 | NCBI WGS metagenome assembly VOFJ01 (sample SAMN12384729, study PRJNA508395) | human gut metagenome | isolation source: healthy gut I | host: Homo sapiens | reverse complement strand
ATTATCTTTCGGGAGTGCCCGCATCCGTGGCCTGCTACGATCAGGCATCGGTGTTGCTCGAGGAGATTGCACCATATCTCAATCAGGCTCCCGACACTGTGGTGGTGGAGCATGTGGTTGAGGTGCCCGTAGAGCAGATTGTGGAGGTGCCGGCCGAACCTGACACCGTGGTTGTGGAGAAAGTGGTGGAAAAGGTGGTGGAGCGTCCGGTGTTTGTGGAGCAGCCCTCAGTGCCTGTAATCCGCAACACTCCGTCGGCGCCTTCTTCGCCGCGTCCGAAAATCACCATCGACGGCACTGAACTTGATTTCGTGGTGACGGGATGCACCGGCGACATTTCGCGCGGACGCATAACCATAACCGCGAAAATCACCAATACGGATGCCCGAAACAGCAAGCCGTACGTGTACTTCAACACGGCCATTACCGACAGTGGCACGGAGCTTACGGACCTCATCATAAAGGAACGTAACTACCGCAGCGGCAACATCTCCATGCCCGACGGAGTGCCTGTGACAGTGACGTTTGAAATAACCGGCGTGCGGCAACAATACGCCATGCTTTCATACGTTGATATAAGTGTACGCTCCATCAAGGTATCAATACGCAATCTGGCCGTGAAGTGGCAATAACAACAATGGAACCATGAAAAGATTACGCCAAATAGCACTGTTGCTTCTCTCCATTGTGGCTCTGCTGTGCACATCCGCACAGGCCGAGGACAAGGTCGTTGAGAAGAGTGCCAAAAAGATACCTGAATGGCTCACCGGAGCTGCCGACGGCTTTCTTGTCGTCACTGTCGAGGCTTCGTCGATAGCCGATGCCCAGAGGCTTGCCCTCGATGAGGTGACGGAGCGCATAATCCGCTCGGTTGCAAGCAATGTGAGTGTGGATCAGCGCACCGAACTCTCCGAGACCGTTACCAATGGCTCCGTAAGTTCCTCCACCGATACGTACACGCGCAACTCGCGCATCCGTTCGGCCAATCTGCCATTCCTCAAGGGGATATCCCTTTCGAAGGTGGCCGATGTCTATTGGGTGAAACTGCGCGACAAGCAGACAAAGGCCGAACGCTATGAGTATTCGGTGAAGTATCCCTATACCCGCATGGACCAGCGTATGCTCCAGGCGGAATTTGAGGAACTCGAAGCTGAAAAGGATTCCGAACTTACAGCCCTTGAACAGAAGCTTGACAACATCACTTCGCTTGATGACATCAGCGCCGGCATAGCCGGTTGTGATGCGTTGGCGGAATACTTTGTCGACAACGTGCGTGCAGCCAAGGTGAATGCCTTGAAGGCTCGCTACAACGGGTTGTACAAGACTGTTGGCGTTCTTGCAGCTGTCACCGGCAACGGAACTACCGAGTGCGCGCTCAGCGTGAACGGCAACGCAGTGCGCAGCGGACTGGTGCCTACAGTCACCTCCAATTGCGCTTCGAATATCAATGTAGTTCCCACCGACGGGACCTACCGCATAACCTATGATACCTCCGACTGTCTGCCCGACGAGGAGAACTATATGACAGTATCGTTCCGCGTGCGTGGCAAGCGCGTGGAGCACCGCATATCGCTCAACGGCGGAGGTATGCAGTCCGGTAAATTCTCTGTAGTGCCGGAAGGGAGCGTGGTTCTCACGGCCGACACCGTGGCCGTGGAGTCCGGTATCATAACCGGCCTGGACATACGTCTGACACTCAACAACCGGGGAACCACCGATTTCGGCGTGAAGTCGCTCGAACTGAATGTCCCGGGACTTGCCGCCCCCGTCATCATAGATGATATCGATGCCGAGTATACCTCCCGCGGACTTGTGAAAATCAACTGCCGCGTGCAGGGCGACATACGGCTCGCTCAGCAGTCCGCGAACGCATCGCGTATGCTTTCCGGACGCATCATGCTTGTCAACCCTCTCACAGGGTCGGTGGTCAGCACCCGCCTCTCCCTCCCGTTTACCAAGAATTGGTAGACCCTCTCCAAATCATAAACCAATATTATAATTGTCATGAAAAGAATCATCACACTCATCGCGGCCATCTTCCTGCTTGTGGCCGGAAATGTAGATACAGTAAACGCCCAGCAGCTTACAAAACAGCAGGAAAAAGCGCTCCAGAAGGATGTGAAGAAACGTGTGAAGGAACTCAAGAAGGCCGGCTGGGAACCTCTTGCAAGCACCCAGACCCTCGACTATGCGTTGCTCAAATACCGTACATACATTGAATCGGACGAGGAAAACCGCATTCCCATCACGGGTATCGCAATCGGCCGCAACAACAAAATCGGCCGTGAGAACGCCATCCATTCAGGTATCACAAGCTATGCCGGACGTGCAAAGGCTCAGGTAGTGGGCAAAATGAAATCGGTTATATCGTCCGACGCCAACAACAGTTCGCAGGAGGAGATTGACCGCTTCGGAGCTGCCTATGAATCGGGCGTGAATACCCGCATCGCAGGTCTTGTGAAAGAGCACTTCGTCCTTGTCCGCACAGCCAAGGATGGCTCCAAGGAGTACAACGTGTTCATGTCGATCGACGAGACAGCCGCCCGCAAGGCACGTGAGGAGGCTGCGCGCAAGGCCAAGGAACAGGCATCGCTCGGCGAACTCTCCGAAATGGTTGAAGAGTTCATCGGCGAGCCGGTTGCCCCCGACGAATAATATTATCTATCAGACAAATACATGAGACTCAGACATCTCCTACTTATTGCGGTGCTTGTCCCCGTTGCGGGGCAGGCGGCGCAACCTTTCGACGATTTCGATGCGTTTATCACCGGCAGTATGAAGGAATTCAATTCGTTCATCACTGAAGCCAACCGCGAGTATCTCGACTTCATGCGCAATCCCTGGAAAGAATATCAGGGAGAGAAACCTGTGGAGAAACGCGTAACGCCGGAGCCTGACAAAGCTCCCGTGTTCAATCCGCAATCGCAGGAGAGCAAGGAGCCTCCCAAGCAGCTGACCATCCGTGAGATTCTTGACCTCACCTCGGCAGAAGGTAAGCGGGGAAAAACGGTGGATGCCACGCCGGTGTTCAGTGTGCCGGAACAGTCGGTAAAGCCTGAGCCTCAGCAGCCTGTCACGCCCAAACCGACACCTGAAAAGCCGTCACAACCCAAGAAAGTCATCATCCGCGACACAATCAAGGCGCAGCAGCCGGCGCCTGTATCGCCCACAAAACCAGCGCCGGTAAAACAGACTCCCGTACAGACCGCGCCGGCAACACCTGTGAAGCAGACTCCCGAAACCCCGGTGACGAAGCCGGTAAGCAGGCCTGTGAGCAAACCGGTAGCAACGCCTTCACAGCCCCGGCGTCAGGAGCCGCTGTATGCCGGCGGAGAGGGACGCAGACGTGTCAATTTCTATGGGATAGATTATTATGTGAGCGACGGTCTCGACCATGCCATAACCCTTTCAGGAGTAAACGAAAAGGCTGTTACGGCCGCCTTCGAGTCGCTGTATACATCTGATTACAAGCCGCTGCTCGAAGATCTGCGCACACTCCGTGCCAACGACCTGCACAACGACTGGGCTTTGTATCTGCTTGTCAAGCAGATTGCCGAGATGTTCGCCGGGTGCGACGAGAGCGTGGTGATGCGGCAGTTCCTGCTCAATTCGCTCGGATTGCGTGCACGTGTGGCACGCGTGGCCGATACAGGGCGCCTGTCGCTCATGGTGGCTCCGTCCGTGCAACTGTACGGATGTCTTTATGTCACCGAAGGTGGGACACGGTTTTATGATGTAGAGGCTTCCAAACCGTATGCGTTCTATATGTGTCCCAAAGAGGCGCCTGATGCAAAGCGTAAAATCGATATGAGCATGGCGCAGATGCCCCGTATGGGCGCCGCACGTAAATCTGCCACACGCACAGCTCCCCGCTATGGCACAACCGTGCAGACCACAGTGCCGACGCAGAAGATGGAATTTTACACCCACATACCTCAATGCGATTACAGCGTGTACGCCAACGCGCAGGTCGACAGCGAGTTCGCCGAACGGTTGCTCTCTTCATTACGTCCGGCCATTGAAGGCAAGAATGAAAAGGATGCCGCAAACATCCTACTTGATTTCTGCCAGAATGGATTTGAATACGCCACCGACCCCGAGCAGTTCGGCTATGAAAAGCCGTTTTTTGCCGAAGAGCTGTTCAATTATCCCAAATGCGATTGCGAGGACCGATCCATCCTCTACCGCTATCTCGTGAAATCGCTCCTTGGCCTTGATGTGGTACTGCTGGATTATCCCAACCACATAGCAACCGCCGTGAAATTCGCCGGCGATTATGCCGGCGACCATGTGATGGTCAATAGTCGGAAATATCTTGTGTGCGATCCCACCTACATGGGCGCATCCATAGGTATGGCCATGCCGCAGTTCAAAAACGTGGCCGCCAATGTGCTGAAATATTAATCGCTCCATCACACCAAAACAGGGACGTCCGATGTCGGGCGTCCCTGTTTGTGTGATGCAGTATGATGTCTCAGGGTTATGATTGAAGGCTGTCCTTCTGCGATAGATAAAGTTCGCAGGCCTGAGCAAGTTCGTCGTACCACTCTTTCCCGAAGCGTTCGGTGAGCGGTCCGCGGAGGAACTGGTAAAGCCGGATTCCCTTTTTGCGGCCGTTGGCCACGGCATCGCTGCAGATTTTCCACCGGTGATAGTTTACGGCTGTGAAAGTGGGGTAGGTGGTGAGGCGGAGCGGATAAAGTGAGCATGATGCCGGCTTCTTGAAGCCGGTCTTGCCTTCGCGGAACGCCTTTTCGAGGGCGCAGAGGCAGATTCCCCCCGGCGCGTAGCAGGTGAAGGCACAGTTGCGTCCGTCAAGTATGGTGGTCACGAGGTCGCCCTCCTGATCCACATATGCCACGCCGTTCTGACGCACCTCCTCAACGGCGCGGGGAAGCATCTCAGGTTCGACAACGGGGAGTGCCTCCTCGATTTTTGCCACTTCATCAATGGTTACGGGAGCTCCGGCATCGCCTTCGATGCAGCATGCACCGAGGCATTTTTCGAGGTCGCAGCAGAAGAACTCTTCGGCAAGATCGAGAGTGACAATGGTGTTCTGAATCTGGAGCATCATGGCTCGGCTGTGACGGTTTTAGCGTTTGACTGTTCGGTTTGTTCGGGGAGATGCACGTCCAGCTGCGGGAACGGGAAGTGTATGCCGAACTTGGGCAGTTCGTTGTAGAATGCCTCGTTGTAGTAGTAGAACACATCCCAGTAGTCCTGCGTCTTGGTCCATGCGCGCACAGTGAGGTCCACGCTCGATGAGGCCAGAGAGTCTACAAATACGCGCGGAGTGAAATTTGGCTTGGGCACAAGTGCCAGAATCTGGGCATCGCGTTTTTCCTCCCACTCGGCCAGTGCCTTACGGGTTTTGCGGTGACGGTGCAGCAGGCGGTCCATAATCGAACGTTTCGGTGCATTTTCACTTGCTGCATCGGCAGGTGTTTCACCTTTGCTGTTATCCACAGCGCTGTCATCGTCAAGCACCGAAGTGATGTGCCCGTGTTTGTCGTCTTCGGGTTTGAGCACTCGGGTGTCGTTCTCGAACATGTCGAGAATGGCCTGACGTGCGGCGTTCACATCATCGCCGTAGGAGATTGACACCGTCCACGACACACGGCGGTAGGCTTCACGTGTCCAATTGTTCACGCTGCCGGTGGACAGGCCGCCGTTGGGGATGGAGATGGACTTATTGTCGTAGGTGGTGATTACGGTGAAGAAAATCTGAATCTCCTTTACCGTTCCGGCGTAGCCCTGTGCCTCGATGTAGTCGCCGATCTTATAGGGCTTGAGCAGCAGAATGAGCACGCCTCCGGCAAAGTTCTGGAGTGTACCACTCAGCGCCATACCGACAGCGACGCCGGCCGAGGCGAACAGCGCGAGGAACGATGTGGTCTCTATGCCGAGAATGCCGATTACGGTGACTACAAGTATGAAATACAGCACCATGTTGATCAGGCTCAGCACGAATGTGGAGAGCGACCGGTCGATGCCGCGGCGCACGAAGATTGCGGCCACAACGCGGTAGATTTTCTTGATTATGAACCGGCCTACATAGAACACCACAATGGCTATGGCCAGATTTATGGCGAAGTTGACCGTTGACTCGGCAAGGCGGTTCAGAAGGTCCTCAAGCGACATCGATTTTAGCTCGGCCACCTCTTTTGAGATTTTGCCGGCTTCGGCGGCTGCCGCGTCCCCTGAGCCGGAGCCCATGCCGGGAAACACGGATTGCAGGGTTATAAGGTTTGGCAGAATGTTGTGAATCATTAGCGACAGTTAAAACGTGGATTGCTGTGACGTGGGGGCAGCCCTGAGCAGGTGCCCGGTTATTCTACAAACAACGCCGAGGTCACTTCGGTTGCCCAGTCAAGGTTGGTGTAGTTGTTTTTTGTCTCCATGTCCGTTTTCGACAGGGGAATGTAGGTGGTAAGTCCCGAATGGTGGTCGACTTTAACCTCATAGACCAGCAGGCCGCCCCAGATGTAGGGGGTGGCTGCTTCATAGAGCACACATGCGCTCAAGGCCGCATCGAAATCGGCCATCTGCTCCGGAGAGGCAATCTGTTCCACGGTGTGGCGCAGGTCGAAGTAGAGGTTGTAGTTTGTGCGGTCGTTGGGGTTGACATATTGCTGCACAACGGTGCGGTCGGGCACGGAGGTTGCAGAAGCATATATCCCTTTCACCACCTGGGCGAGATTGTCGAGGCCCTCGGTGCTGATGACCGACATTGTGTTGGTGCGGTCCTCGCGTTCAAAGGCGTTGAAGTAATTGAATGTCTCGGTAGCGGCAGCCACAAGATCTGGATTATCGGGCATGAGATAGCGCAGGGTGCGGTCGTAAGGCATGCCTTGCGACGGGAGTTCCGACGCCGAAGCCACTATGCATGGTGTGGCATGGCGGAGCTGATAGGCCACTTCCACACCGCTCATGAAGCAGCAGTCGAAGTAGACATAGTCGAAGTTCTGGTTGGCCAGCACATCGGCCAGCACGGTGGTGTTCATCCACCAGTGTCCACCGTTGGGGTTCTGGTGGCCTCCGAACGAGCGCTGCGGAGCTTTCTGCTCCTTCCCGTTCTCAAGCCATCCGCTTCCGTGTCCCCAAAGGATGAGGCCGTAGTTTTCGGCGGGGGCGAATGCCTTTACGTCGGTTATTACCTGCAGCATGGCATCCTTTTCAACTGGAATGAGTTCGGCCGGATATTCCTTGAGGATGGAGATTCCTTCCGGAGTGATTTCCTTGAGGGCGGGCGTGCCGTTCCAGGGATAATGGAACACAAGCAGACGGTTAGCCCCGAGCAGCCCGTTGGCTGCGGCGGTTTTCATCTCTTCAAGGTCGTCGGTGTCGTAGTGATAGGATGTGTAGCCCAGGTTGTTGTGGGCAGACATGTAGACCATCACGGTGCGTTTGCCTGTGGCCGTTGGCGGTTCAGGTGGAGTAGGCTCGTCCGGCTTGCTGTCGGAACAGCCGGCGAACCCGCAGCAAAGGCAGATGGCGGTGAATATGTTGATGAAATATTTCAGGAGCATGTGTAAAATTTGGGGGTCAGCGTTCGGCACGCATGGCGTTGTTGAGGAAATCGTCGTAGGCCAGTTTGAGGCCGTCGCGCAGTTCGGTGGAATAGGTCCATCCGAGTTTGCGGCTTTTTGATACGTCAAGCAGCTTGCGTGGTGTGCCGTTCGGTTTGGATGTGTCCCAGAGGATCCGTCCGGTGAAGCCCACCACCTCAGCCACCATTTCGGTGAGTTCCTTGATGGTGAGTTCCTTGCCGGTGCCGGCGTTCACTGTCTCGTTGCCGGAATAGTGGTTCATAAGAAACACGCATAGGTTGGCCAGGTCATCGACATAGAGGAATTCGCGCAGCGGACTGCCGTCGCCCCAGCATGTCACCTCGTCGCGCCCCTCGGTTTTAGCCTCGTGAAAGCGGCGGATCAGGGCCGGCACCACATGCGAGTGGGTGGGGTGGTAGTTGTCGTTGGGGCCGTAGAGGTTGGTCGGCATCACGCTGATGTAGTCCGTGCCGTACTGGCGGTTGAGATATTCGCAGTATTTCAGGCCTGAAATCTTTGCGAGGGCGTAGGCCTCGTTGGTCTGTTCAAGCGAGGATGTGAGCAGACAGCTTTCCTGCATGGGCTGGGGCGCAAGGCGCGGATAGATGCAGCTTGAGCCAAGAAATTCCAGCTTTTTTGCAGCCGTTCTGCCATGCGGCATGAATCACGTTCATCTCGAGCATCATGTTGTCGTACATGAAGTCGGCCAGTGCTTCGGAGTTGGCAACGATGCCGCCTACCTTGGCTGCCGCGAGGAACACATATTCTGGCTTTTCCTCGGCAAAAAAACGCTCCACATCCTCCTGCCGGCACAGATTCAGTTCGCTGTGGGTGCGGGTGATGATATTGTTGTAGCCCTGACGCCGGAGCTCGCGGATGATGGCGCTTCCCACCATTCCACGGTGTCCGGCCACGTATATCTTTGAATCTTTCTGCATCATTTCACAATCCCTTTTTCAAGATATTCGGCAAGATTGGTGCGCACGTGGTCGCCGGCGCGTTCCACCGCCACTTTTGCCATGTCGGAATCAGTCATTATTTTAACGAGCTGCTCGAAGGAGGTTTTCGAGGGATTCCATCCGAGCTGCGTGCGGGCCTTGGTGGGCGATCGCCAAGAAGGTTGACCACATCGGTGGGGCGGTAGAAGTCGGGTGATACCTCCACAAGAACCTTTCCTGTGGCGGTGTCGATGCCTTTTTCGTCGATGCCTTCGCCTTCCCAGCGGAGGTCGATGCCGACATTCTTGAATGCCAGTGTGGCAAACTCGCGCACGGAGTGCTGCACGCCGGTGGCTATCACGAAATCATCGGGCTTGTCGTTCTGCAGGATAAGCCACATGCATTCCACATAGTCGGGTGCATAACCCCAGTCGCGAAGCGACGAGAGGTTGCCGAGCTGGAGCTTCTCCTGTTTGCCCTGGGCTATACGTGCGGCAGCGAGGGTGATTTTGCGTGTCACGAATGTCTCGCCACGCCGTTCGCTCTCGTGGTTGAACAGGATGCCCGAGCAGCAGAACATGTTGTAGGCCTCGCGGTACTCCTTTACAATCCAATAGCCGTAGAGCTTGGCCACGGCATATGGGCTGTAGGGGTGAAAGGGGGTGTTTTCGTTCTGTGGAATCTCCTCAACTTTGCCGTAGAGTTCGGACGTGGATGCCTGATATATGCGGCATTTGTCGGTCAGGCCGCATTGGCGCACTGCCTCGAGTACGCGGAGCACTCCGGTGGCCACCACGTTGGCGGTGTATTCTGGAGCGTCGAAGCTTACCTGCACATGACTTTGCGCCGCCAGATTGTAGATTTCGTCGGGACGTACTTTGCCGATCACCTGCATGATGCTCATGGAGTCGCCCATGTCGGCGTAATGCAGATGAAAGTCGGATTTCCCTTCAAGGTGTGCTATGCGTTCGCGGAAGTCGACCGACGAGCGACGTATCACGCCGTGCACGTCATAGCCTTTTTCCAACAGGAATTCGGCGAGATACGATCCGTCCTGCCCGGTTACACCGGTTATTAACGCTACTTTTTTCATAGTGGTAGGATATTAGAGTGGACTTTCACGTGGGTGTTGCGATGCCCATATGGGTGTCGCAACTACTCCCCCAACGTAGGGACGCACGGCCCGTGCGTCCGTCTGGATTCAATGCTTTATCTGTATTGAATCAAATTTTTATCGACGGACGCACGGCCCGTGCGTCCCTACGTTTGAAGAATTTAGTTGTGCTATACTTCTGAGGACTGTAGTAGTTTAGAAATTGGCTTTGAGCAGGGCTGCAGCCGCGTCGATGCCGCTGCCGTCCTTGCCGCCTGCCTGAGCGAAACCGGGCTGTCCGCCGCCACCACCCTTGATGGCCTTGGCAGCCTCACGTACCATTGCGGATGCGTTGAGGCCGTGTTCCACCAGGTCGTTGGTGAGCATTACGGTGAGCAGCGGTTTGCCTGCCATGTCGGTTGTGGCACCGAGGAATGCCGTGGCCTCCGGAGAGAGGTTGCGTACGGTGAACGCCACGTTCTTCACCACGTCGGGCAGCTGCTTGCCGGTGAGCAGAATCACTTTGTTGCCGTTGATTGTCTCGGCATTGTTCAGCAGTGTTTTTGCCATTTCGGCCACACGTTCCTTGATGTGCTCTTCTGCTTCCTTGCGCAGTTCGGCATTCTCCTCGATGGCTTTTTTTAGTGCGCCGACCACATCGGGAGCGTTGTTGAGAAGGGCGGCGATGCCGTGGAGCGTGTCGGTGATTTTGTCGATGGAGTTCTCCACCTTCTCGCCGGTTATGGCCTCGATACGGCGTATACCGGCCGCGATGCTGCTCTCGGATACGATTTTGATCATTCCGATGTTACCGGTGTTGTCAACGTGAGTGCCGCCGCACAACTCGATTGAGGAACCGTAGCGGATCACTCGCACTTCGTCGCCATATTTTTCACCGAACAGAGCCATGGCTCCCATGGCACGGGCCTCGTCGATGGGCACGTTGCGGCGTTCGTCGCGGGCTATGGCTTCGCGGACCTTGCGGTTGGCGATGTGTTCCACCTTGCGCAGCTCCTCGGGGGTGACTTTCTGGAAATGCGAGAAGTCGAAGCGGAGCAGATCGGGCGACACGAACGAACCTTTCTGTTCTACATGTGTGCCGAGCACTTCGCGCAGGGCTTCGTGAAGGAGGTGGGTGGCGGTGTGGTTGCACGATGTGGCGCGGCGTGCGGCCTCGTTGACCGTTGCCGTGAATTCTCCTTCGAGGTTGGCGGGGAGCTTGTGTGTGAGCTGCACGCCGATGCCGTTTTCGCGTTTGGTGTCGAACACCTCGATGGTCTCGCCGTCGGCCGAGGTGAGCGTTCCGCTATCGCCTACCTGTCCGCCCATTTCGGCGTAGAAAGGTGTGGCCGAGAGGATTATCTGATAATACTCCTTGTTCTTCTGTTTCACCTGGCGGTAGCGGAGAATGCGTGCGGGGGTCGACAGTTTGTCATAGCCCACGAACTCCTGCTCGCCGTCGTTGACGGTGAGCCAGTCAGTGGCCTCGACGGCAGCGGCGTTGCGTGCTCGTGCCTTCTGTGCGGCCATCTCCTTGTCGAATCCGGCCTGGTCGAGTGTCATGCCGTTCTCCTTGAGAATCAGCTCGGTGAGGTCGAGGGGGAAGCCGTAGGTGTCGTAAAGCACGAACGCCTCGGTGCCGGAGATTTCAGTCTTGCCGGCTTTGCGTGCGTTGGCAATGGCTGTCTCAAGCATTTTGATACCGTTTTCAAGTGTACGCAGGAACGAGTCCTCCTCCTCCTTGGTCACTTTCATTATCAGCTCGCGCTGCTGTTTGATTTCGGGATAAGCCTCGCCCATCGAGTCGATGAGGGTATCGATGAGTTTGTAGAGGAACGCTTCGCGCTGGCCCAGGAATGTGTAGGCGTAGCGCACGGCGCGGCGCAGGATGCGGCGGATTACATATCCGGCCTTGGCGTTGCCCGGCAGCTGTGAGTCGGCTATGGAGAACGCGATGGTGCGCACGTGGTCGGCGATTACGCGCATGGCCACGTCGGTCATATGGTCCTCGCCGTATTTCTTGCCTGAAAGCTCGGCGATACGGTGGATCATGGGGGTGAACACGTCGGTGTCGTAGTTCGACTGTTTTCCCTGAAGGGCCATGCAGAGGCGCTCGAAGCCCATGCCGGTGTCAATCACTTTGGCAGGGAGCGGCTCAAGGCTCTGGTCGGCCTTGCGGTTGAACTGCATGAACACGAGGTTCCATATTTCGATGACCTGAGGATGGTCCTTGTTGACCAGTTCGGCTCCGGGGGTCTTGGCTTTCTCCTCGGGGCTGCGGAGGTCGATGTGGATTTCGGAGCAGGGGCCGCAGGGTCCGGTGTCGCCCATTTCCCAGAAGTTGTCGTGCTTATTGCCGTTGATGATGTGGCTTGCGGGGAGATGCTGTTCCCAGTAGGAGGCAGCCTCGTCGTCGCGCGACAGGCCTTCGGCCGGCGAGCCTTCGAACACGGTGGCATAGAGGTCGGCCGGGTCGAGGCCGAGAACGTCAACCAGGAATTCCCATGCCCATTCTATGGCTTCTTTCTTGAAATAGTCGCCGAAACTCCAGTTGCCGAGCATCTCGAACATGGTGTGGTGGTAGGTGTCCAGACCCACTTCCTCCAGGTCGTTGTGCTTGCCGCTGACGCGGAGACACTTCTGGCTGTCGGTGACACGTGTCCATTTGGGCGACTTGTTGCCCAGAATGATATCCTTGAACTGGTTCATGCCCGCGTTGGTAAACATAAGTGGGATCATCCTTGATTACCATAGGTGCGGAGGGCACAATCTGATGCCCTTTGCTTTTGAAAAACTGCTTGAAGGCTTCGCGTGTCTCCTTGGCAGTGAGTGGCTTGGTGCTCATTTATGTAGTGAAGTTTTGTTTGTCGGTTTTGTTTTTATTCAAGGGTGCAAAATTACGATTTTTTCACTACTTTTGCAAACAGCACGTACCCGTTGCGGCAATCCATTGCACGCATAGGGCTAAATATCCGGCAAATGCTTAGTACAGACGATCTTGACAAGAAATATTACAAAATCCGTGAAGTGGCTGAAATCCTCGGCATCCCGGCCTCCACACTGCGTTTCTGGGAGAGCCGTTTTACGATTATAAAACCGCGCCGCAACAGCAAGGGGATAAGGCTCTACACCCCGTCGGACATAGAACATCTGCGCATGGTCACATATCTTGTGAAGGACCGAGGGCTGCATCTCGAGTCAGCCGAGGAGCAGATACGCAACAACCGCTCGGTGTGTCGAAGAAGGCGGAGGCTGTGGAGCGCCTGCGCAACGTGCGTGCCGAACTGCAGCGTATGCTCGACGCGATGTCGGCGCTCCGCTGAAATGGAGGTGTATAAGAATCAGAATTTCTGCATATCCACAAGGTGCTTGTAGTAGCCGTTAAGCTCTATAAGCTCCTGATGTGTGCCTTTCTCGACGATGCGTCCCTCGTGGAGCACGCAGATAAGGTCGGCGTTCTTGATGGTGGAGAGGCGGTGGGCGATGACCAATGTGGTGCGTCCCTCCATAAGGCGGTCGAGCGCCTGCTGCACAAGCTGTTCGCTTTCGGTATCGAGTGCCGAGGTGGCCTCGTCGAGGATGAGGAGGGGAGGGTTTTTCAGTATGGCGCGCGCTATGGATATGCGCTGGCGCTGGCCGCCTGAGAGGCGGCATCCTCGGTCGCCGATGTTGGTGTCATAGCCGTTCTCTGAAGCCATGATGAACTCGTGCGCGTTGGCCACGCGGGCTGCCTGTTCCACCTGTTCGCGGGTGGCGTGTTCAACGCCGAAGGTTATGTTGTTGTAGAACGTGTCGTTGAACAGGATGGCCTCCTGGTTCACATTGCCCATGAACGAACGGAGGTCGTGCACGCGCATGTCGCGGATGTCTGTGCCGTCCACTTTTATGGAGCCGGCATTCACATCGTAGAAGCGTGGCAGAAGGTCGGCCATGGTAGATTTCCCGGAGCCGGACTGGCCAACGAGTGCCACCGTGGAGCCTGCGGGAATCTCGAGGCTGACGTCGTGGAGCACCTCCTTGTCGCCGTAAGCGAAGGAGATGTTGTCGTAACTGATGGAGCCTTTGAGTGTGGTGATGGTCTTGGGGTTTTCCGGGTCACGGATGGGGTTTTGTGCTCCGAGAATCTTGTCGACGCGTTCCATTGAGGCGAGACCTTTCTGGATGGAGTACATGGCCTTGCTCAGATCCTTTGCGGGATTTATGATGGTATAGAAAATCACCATGTAGTAGATGAACTCGGAGGCGTTGAGGGTGGAGTTGCCGCCGAGAATGAGCGAACCTCCGAACCACAGCACGATGGCGATGGCCATGGTGCCTAAAAATTCGCTCATGGGGTGGGCGAGCGACTGGCGGCGCGCAATGCGGTTTGAAAGCCGGTAGAACGTCTGGTTCTCGCGGTGGAAGCGGTCTTTCACCTTTTCCTCGGCATTGAATGCCTTGATGATGCGCAGGCCGCCGAGGCACTCCTCGATGTTGCTCATCAGCACTCCCCACTGGTTCTGCTGGTCGAGCGATTTGCGTTTGAGCGATTTGCCCACGCGGCCCATGATGAAGCCGGCCATCGGGAGCAGAACCAGCACGAACACGGTGAGCTGCCATGAGATGGCGAACATAGTGGCAAGGCAGGCAATGATCATGATGGGATTCTTGAACATCATGTCGAGGCTCTGCATTATGGAGTTCTCTATTTCTGCCACGTCGCCGCTCATGCGTGCCATCACGTCGCCTTTACGGGCGGATGTGAAGAACGAGATGGGGAGAGAAATCATCTTGTTGAACACATAGTTGCGTATGTCGCGCACTATGCCGTTGCGCATGGGGATAATGAAATAGGAACAGAGATAGGATACGCCCGTTTTCAGTCCGGTCATAACCACGAGCATTGCAGCCAGTGCGGCCAGAGTGGTCTGAGGCCCGTAGTTGTTGATGGCTTCCTGAGTGTAATAATAAAAATTGTTTATCGCCACATCCTTAAAGGAGGCCTGGCCTATGTGCATGAGCTGGTACACATCCTCCCTCACCTTGAAGAGCATTTCGAGGATGGGGATAATCAGAGCGAACGAAAACAGTGTGAGTATGGCCGACAGAATGTTGCACAGTACATTCAGCGCCACATATTTCTTGTAGGGCGGCACGAAACGCCGCAATATCAGCAGAAATTCCTTCATGATGGAAGTGTGGGGTGCGTGAGCTTATGTTTCAGAGCGCAAATGTAAGAAAAAAAACGCATATGGGCTTATTATAAGTGCACCGGCGTTTCCGGCGGCCTATAAAAAAACGGTGTGCCGGGAATAGATAATCCTGACACACCGTTGTTTCTCACTGCCGGGCAATTGTTATGCTCCGGCAAGTCACACGTTATTCGGCGAGTTTCATCCCTTCGCGGATGGCGGCCTCGTTGGCGGGGATGAGGTGATGGTGGCGTTCGGGGAGGGCCTTTTTAAGGCCGCGTACCACGGCTTCAACCGGCACGTCGGGGCGCATCTGCAGCAGGGCGCCGAGCAGGATCATGTTGTAGCTCTTTGCCTGACCCATGCGTATGGTGGCTTCCATTGCATCCACGGGCACGATGGTGATGTCGGTACGGGTGGGGGCGCGGTGAATGCCGTAGGGGTCGTAGATGAGCACGCCGCCGGGTTTCACTTTCGATTCGAATTTGTCGAGGCTCTGCTGGTTGAGAATCACGGCTGTGTCGAATGTGTCGAGCACGGGCGACGATATGGGTTCGTCGCTCAGAATCACGGTTACGTTGGCTGTGCCTCCGCGCTGTTCGGGACCGTAGGATGGCATCCAGGTCACTTCCATGTCGTTTTCCAGAGCTGCGTATGCCAGGATTTTACCCATTGAGAGCACACCCTGTCCGCCGAAGCCTGCTATGATTATTTCGTCTTTCATTTCTGTTTCTGTTTGAGTTTCGCTGGTGGTGAATGTGTTTGTGTGTTGCGGATGATGAGCAGCTCACTCTTTGGGAGCATCGGCGGCAGTGTCCTTCACATCGCCCAGGGGGTAGTGCGCGAACATGTTGTCCACCATCCATTTGTTTGCTTTCTCGGGTGTCATCTTCCATCCCGAAGAGCATGTGCTCACTATTTCCACAAACGATGTGCCTTTCTTTGCCTTGGCGTTGAGGAACGCTTTTTTAAGGGCTGCCTTGGCCTTGCGTACGGCTGCGGGGGTGTGCACGGCCTGACGGGTGACGTAGCAGGTGCCGTCGAGCAGGCTCACCACGTTGGCCACACGCAGGGGGAAACCGTTGAGGTCGTGGCGGCGTCCGTAGGGAGTTGTGGCGGTCTTGGCGCCTTCAAGTGTGCAGGGCGACATCTGTCCGCCTGTCATGCCGTAGATGCCGTTGTTGATCATGATGATCACGATATTTTCGCCGCGGGTGCAGGCGTGGATGGTCTCGGCGCTGCCTATGGCTGCAAGGTCGCCGTCGCCCTGATAGGTGAACACCACCTTGGAGGGATTCAGGCGGCTTACGGCAGTTGCGAGGGCAGGGGCGCGTCCGTGGGCGGCTTCAACCCAGTCGCAGTCGATGTAGTTGTAGGCGAATACGGCGCAGCCTACGGGTGCGATGCCTATGGCGTCTTCCTCGAGGCCGAGTTCGTCGATTACTTCAGCCACCAATTTGTGCACCACGCCGTGGCTGCAGCCCGGGCAGTAGTGCATCACATTTTTGTTGAGGAGTTTCGGGCGGGAATAAACTTTGTTTTCCTCTTTGATTATATCTTCACGTGTCATGGCGGATCAGTCTTTACGGTTGTTGATGAAATCGCTCTCAAGAGCGTTGAGAACTTCCTGCGGGTTAGGTACGATGCCGCCCAGGCGTCCGAAGTGGCGCACGGGCACCGAATCGCTGACGGCCAGACGCACGTCCTCGATCATCTGGCCTGCGTTGAGTTCTACGCAGAGGATGCCTTTCACGTGCTTGGCGGCCTCGCGGATGGCGTCGTAGGGGAAAGGCCAGAGTGTGATGGGACGGATGAGTCCTACTTTTATGCCGGCCTTGCGGGCTTCTTCGATGGCCTTGAGGCAGATGCGGGCAATCGAGCCGAACGCCACGATGAGATATTCGGCGTCGTCGGTGTATTTCTCTTCATAGCGCACTTCATTTTTCTCGATTTCCTTGTAGGTGCGCTGGAAACGTTCGTTGTTCTTCTCCATCACGGCGGAGTCGAGCTCGAGCGATGTGACCACGTTGCGCGGACGTCCGCCTGTGCGGCCTGTAACGGCCCAGGGGCATTCGCGGCGGATCTGCTCGTCGGTGCGGCGCTCGCGCTGCGGGGGGAGCACCACTTTCTCCATCATCTGGCCAACGACACCGTCGGCGAGAATCATGGCAGGTGTGCGGTATTTGAAGGCGAGGTCGAAGCCGAGGCCTACGAAGTCGGCCATCTCCTGCACTGTGGAGGGTGCGAGCACAATGAGATGGTAGTCACCGTGTCCGCCGCCTTTGGTGGCCTGGAAATAGTCGGCCTGCGAGGGGTGGATGGTGCCGAGGCCGGGACCGCCGCGCATCACGTTGACAATCAGGGCCGGCAGCTCGGATGCTGCCAGATAGGATATGCCTTCCTGCATGAGGCTGACGCCGGGCGACGACGAGGAGGTCATCACGGCTTTGCCTGATGCGGCACCGCCGTAGACCATGTTGATCGATGCCACTTCGCTTTCAGCCTGCAGCACTGTCATTCCTGTGGTTTCCCACGGCATGAGTGCCTCGAGGGTTTCGAGCACTTCGCTCTGGGGGGTGATAGGGTAACCGAAATATCCGTCGGCACCGTACCGGATGGCGGCATGGGCTATGGCCTCATTGCCCTTCATCAGTTTTATGTCTTGTTTCATCCTTGAGGATTGTTAGTCGGTGGAATAATATGGTTAAGATTGGAGAGGGCAGGCGGTTACTTTTCTACCACCTTGTACACTTCGATGCAGGCGTCGGGACAGACTAACGCACATGCCGCGCAGCCGATGCAGGCATCGGGGGTGGCGGGATACGCGAAGTGATAGCCGCGGTCGTTTACCTCTTTGGGCTGTAGTGCAAGAACATTGCAGGGACACGCCACCACACAGAGGTCGCAGCCCTTGCAACGCTCTTGTTCAATGGTGACGGCACCGTGGATTTTGGCCATAAGTTAAAGATTGGTTAATGTGTTATTTCGGGTTGATTCAGGTTGGTCTGTAGGGCAATTTTGCGGTTGCAGAGCAACATGCATTTTCCAATTCACAAAATTAGCTGAAATTTTCATATTTACAACAATTCGGAGCGGTTTTCGCAGATTGTTATTAAACATATCCTGCAGAGGGGTGGGGTGGTTAAAAATAAAGAAGCGCTTATCACTAAGCGCTTCTTTATTGGTTTCCAATAGGTACAATTTCTAAGGTAAAAAAGATTGTTTTAGGTTTGTGATGCAAAGGTGAGCCTTTTTGTGGCACGGCAAAATTTTTTAATATGTTTTACGACATGCTTTTTGGGCTGTCATTTGCCTCTTGAAAATGTGTTTTGATGCAAGTGGCTTGATATCAGGCGTTGCGCGCAAGGTTTCTGATTTTGTTAACGATTGGTTTTAACAGTGTTAACACTTATGTTTTTGTCTGCATGTCAGCTGATATTAATGGAAAATTTTAAGCGACAGCTCCTGTCCGTTGAGTTCGGCGTATGAAAAATGGCTCAGCCAGTCGCCGATGATTATCATGTGGCTTGTGGAGTTGCAAAGCGTCTGGTCAACCAGCACATGGTGGTGCCCGAAAATAAAATAGTTAACCGTAGGGTCAACTTCGGTGAGGTAGTCGTTGCAGAATCCCACAAGCGGTTCGGACGAGTGGGACTGACCGCTGCCGGTATCGCCGGTGGCGCGCGAATGGCGGCTCCATGCATGCGCGAAAGGAATGGTCCAGCGCGGATGGATGGCAGCGTAGAGGCGCTGGCAGAAGCGGTTGCGGAACAATGCCCGCATTGTGCGGAATACCGGTGGAAGTTTTCCCACACCGTCGCCGTGGCTCAGAAAGAACCTTAGGCCGTTGATGTCGCGCACCTCGAAGCCGTCGACCACACGCAGGCCGATTTCGTTGCGCACATAGTCGAACAGCCAGATGTCGTGGTTGCCGATGAACCATGTTATCTTCACGCCGCTGTCGGCCAGACGGGCAAGCGCTCCGAAAAACCGCACGTAGCCGCGCGGCACCACCGTCCGGTACTCGAACCAGTAGTCGAGCACGTCGCCGAGCATGATTAGCTCGGCAGCGTCGTGGGCTATCGAGTCCAGAAACCGCACGATGCGCATCTCGTGTGCATGCGGGTCGGTTATGTAGGCAGCTCCGAGATGGAGGTCGGAGATGAAGTAGATTTTTTTTGTCATAGGAAGCCGAGTTCGAGTTTGGCTTCCTCGCTCATCATGTCCTTGTTCCATTCGGGCTCGAACACGAGGTTGACCGTTACGCTTTTCAGCCCTTCGATCGATTCGAGTTTGATGCGGGTATCCTCTATTATGAAGTCGGCCATGGGGCAGGAGGGTGCGGTCATGGTCATGTCTACCGTGAGGTCGGCGTCGTCGGAGATGTCAATTTTGTATACAAGTCCGAGTGAATATATGTCCACCGGAATTTCGGGGTCATAGACTGTTTTAAGCATCTTTACCACCTGCTCTTCCAGTTGTAATTTTTTGTCTGCGTCCATGAAAACGGGGTTTTGGGAGTACGTAAGGGCAAAGATAAGGTTTTTCCGGCAGAATTTGGAAAAAATGTGTAACTTTGCCTTTCAAGGCGGTGTGAATGTGCGGCTTGCCCGTAAGTGCCGCGTCGGAGCGGAGAAGCCTTGACATGACGAGGAATAACAGTAATTTAATATAGAGAATGATATGAAAAAAATTGCAAGAATTTTGCTTTGCTGCTGCATGTTTGCAGTAGGTGGTCTGGGTTTCAGTGCCAATGCCGGTTCGCCGGTTCGTTTCGGAGTGAAGGCAGGTATGACAATCAATGAGCTAAAATTCAATGAGAAAGCTTTCGACAGCGATAACCGTTCCGGTTTCACCGGCGGTGTGATGATGCAGTTTGTGGCTCCGATTATCAACATTGGATTCGATGCGTCGCTCATGTACACCCACCGCGCCACCAAAATCATGGCTGATTTCGGTGATCCCGAGGATAATTCAACCGTTACCGTAGGGCGCGATTATATTGAACTCCCCATCAACTTCCGCTGGAATATCGGTCTGCCACTTGTGGGTAAATTCGTGACCCCGTTCCTTACCACGGGTCCTGATTTCTCATTCCTCATTTCAAACAAGAACATGAAGGATGCATGGAACAACAAGACATTCGATTTTGCCTGGAACTTCGGTTTCGGTCTGAAAATCGTCAACAAGGTCGAACTTGCCGCTTCCTATGGTCTCGGCATCAATAACTCGGCGTCGGGCGATACATCGCTCTACGGCCCGGTGGGTGTGGACGCCAAGAACCGCTTCTGGACCGTCACAGCTGCGTGGCTGTTCTGACGGCGCGTGTATCAGGGCAAATGAGGCTTTCATGCACGGATTCTGACGGTTTAACCTTTTTAACATAAAATGAACATAATTAGGTGAAACCCTATTCCGGTTGAGCTTTAATTTTAGTAACTTTGCAATCGTTCGGTTGGATATTGTTTCCGGTCCGGACGATTCTTTTTTTGTCACCACTTCTCTTTCGATTCCCTTCTGGTGACGCATACACGCCGCCGGCATTTAAATCACGTTTCAGCCGGCATCAGAAAAAATAACCTATGACCCGATACCTCCTGACGATAATGCTCTGTATGACCGTGGCAGTCCTTCCTGCCGGAGCGGTCCGGAAGCATACCGCCACCACGAAAAACTCCACTACAAAATCCCGCACGGAGCAGACCCGTACCGTCTCGGCCGAAGACGCCGCCGAGGAGGAGCTTACTTATGCCTCGGTGTCGCGCACCAACCCATTCGAGATTGTGCCTGCAGCCGGAATGGAATTGCTTGACGACCTTGGCGGAGGGAACTCCGACATGGTGGCCGATATGATTTCGTATGCAAAAAAGTTTATGGGCACACGTTATGTGCGCGGAGGAAAATCGCCCAAGGGGTTTGACTGCTCGGGATTCACGGGCTATGTGTTCCGTCAGTTCGGATATAATCTCAGCGCATCATCGGCAGCTCAGGCCACCCAGGGAGTGCAGATCAAGCGCGAGGAGGCAGAGCCGGGCGACCTGCTGTTCTTCACCGGCCGCAATTCGCGTTCGGGCCGTGTTGGGCATGTAGGCATCGTGATTGACAATGATGCCGTCACCGGCGAGATAACGTTCATACATGCATCGGTAAGCAACGGCATCAGTATCGACCGTGTTTCCGCTCCCTATTATGCCAAGCGCTTCCTCAGCGTGCGCCGCGTGTTCTGATACGACATACCGCGATTGGAAATATAAACCAAGGCCACCTGCCGGAATCTGAATACCGGCCGGTGGCCTTAGTTTTTTGGGGGGAGCAGAGCTTATCAGAGTTTATCCGAATTTATAAGAGTTTATAAGTTCTGATAATTCTGATAATTCTGATAATTTTATAAGCTCTTATAAGCCTTGGTCATTCTGGTGATTTTGCTTTTGGCGGTTTGGTTGGGGTCAGTAGCTGATGGCAGGTTCCATCTCTTTTGCCTGGGCAATCATCTTCTTAAGTTCGGCAACTGAAGGAACGCGGTTGCAGAGATTCTTGGCTTCGTTCACTTCCACAAGCTTTGGCTGAAGATTGGCGGCCACGCGGTGGCGGAATTCCTTTACGGTATCCACTCCGGCGGCTTCGAGCAGTTCGGCAAACTGCCCGGCGATCCCTTTGATGCGGAACAGGTCGGAATGGTTGGCCCATTTGAGAATGAGTTTAGGGCTGATGCCGGTTTCTTCGGCAAGGGCTTCGCGCCCTTTGGGGGTAGCGGCGCGTTTGAGCAGATCGTCTGTGGTCTTGACGCCTGCATCTTCGAGTTTGCGAGCGTAGGCATCGCCGATGCCTTCAATCTCAATGATTTTGTACGACATGGTGTAAATGTTTTAGTTGTACCCGGCCTGCGGCAGACCGTCTGGATAAAAAACAACCGGGCATCGGTTTTGGTTGATGCCCGGTTGCTGTTGTGTCTGTCAGCGTGTCAGATACGCATGCCGTTTACCAGATGATTACCTGCTCGTCGGCCGGACGGAACAGTTTGTTGCCTTCCTTCACGTTGAAAGCCTTGAAGAAGGGCTCGATGTTGCGCAGGGTCACATTCACACGGTTCTCGGCCAGCGAGTGCACGTCGCCGATGGTGAGGTTGCGTTTCTCCTCGTCGCGGATGTTTGTGGCCCAGATGTTGGCGTAGTTCAGATAGAATGCCTGCTCGGGTGTGAATCCGTCGATTTTGGCTTCTTCCGAGTTGATGTCCACGCCTTTCTTTTTCTGAGCGTCGAGGAATGCTGTGCGGCTGATGCGCAGACCGCCCTGGTCGGCAATGTTTTCGCCCATGGTGTAGGAGCCGTTGGCCATGAGGCCCGGAAGAATTTCAACTGCATCGAACTGTGCGCCGAGTTTCGAGGTGAGTTTGTCGAAGGCTTCGGCATCTTCGGCTGTCCACCAGTTGGTCATGTTGCCTTTCGAGTCGAAGTTGCGGCCCTGGTCGTCGAATCCGTGGGTCATTTCGTGGCCGATAACCACGCCGATACCGCCGTAGTTTTCAGCATCGCTTGCCTCGGGATCGAAGAACGGGTTCTGCAGGATGGCTGCGGGGAACACGATTTCATTTGCCAGAGGATTGTAGTAGGCGTTGACAGTCTGCGGTGTCATGCCCCATTCGGTCTTGTCGACGGGCTTGCCCCATTTGGCGAGCTGCTCTTTCTGATGCCACATTCCGGCATTGTGCACGTTGTGGTAGTAGCTCTTGGCGGGGTCGATTTCCATTGCGGAGTAATCTTTCCATTTGTCGGGATAGCCGATTTTAACTGTGAAGCTGTTGAGCTTTTCGATGGCTTTGAGCTTGGTGTCGTCGGTCATCCAGGGGAGGTTGATGATGTGCTTGCCGAGCGACACGCGGAGGTTGCCTACGAGGTCGAGCATTTTCTGCTTGGAGCTTTCGGGAAAGTGCTTCTCCACATACAGACGGCCGATGGCCTCGCCCATGTAGCTGTCGGGCACACCCAGGGCGCGTTTCCAGCGGGGACGCTGCTGCTGTACACCGCTTTTCACTTTGGCAAACTCAAACGAGGTGTCGGTGAATTTGTCGCTGAGGTAGGGGGCGGCCTGTGCCACATACTTCCAGAGGTAGTAGTCCTTTTTCTCGCGGTCGGTGAGCGAAGCCAGCAGATTGTCGGCCTGCTTCATACCCTTGGGTTCGGTGAGGATGAACTGCTGGGGTGTCTCGATGTCCATGGTCTCAACGAAGAAGCGGTCCCAGTTCACATGGGGATAGTCGGCTTTGAGCTGGTCGAGAGTGCGGGGATTGTACATGGCCGGGATGTTGCGGCTCTCTTCGCGTGTGAGGGCGGAGTCGGCAATGGCGGTCTCGATCTTGAGCACGTTGTTCATGATGCGGGTGGCATCTTTTTTCTTGTAGCCGGCATTCATCATCTGGTCGACGATGAGCTTTTTATAAGCGTTGCGGATGCGGGTGTTCTCCTTGTCGTTGAGCAGATAGTAGTCGCGGTCGCCCAGACCCATCGAGCCTCCGCTTACATACATGGCGTAGTTGTTCGAGTCGGCCATGTCTTCCATGGGACCTGCGCCGAAGAAGGGACTGGAGTAGTTGCGGTGCATCCACAGGAAAAGGTTGTCCATCTCCTCGGGTGTGGTGTTCTCTATTTTCTTGAGGTCGTCAAGGATTGGGGTGGCGCCTTCGGCATTGCGGCGCACGGAGTCCATGCCCTGCGAATAGAGTGTCCAGATCTTGAATGCGTTGCTGCCGGGTTCGGGGTTGGTCTGTCCGAGGTTGAGAACAATCTCTTTTACCTGGTTCTCGGCCGAGTCGGCAAGGATGTTGAAGATGCCGTAGCGGGCATATTCGGGTGTGAGCGGGTGGGCTTTGAGCCATCCGTTGTTCACGTGGTGGTAGAAGTCGTCGGCTGCAGGGACAGTGTTGTCGATGTAGGCCGGGTTCACGCTTTTGAGATGTTCGGTTGCCATAACGTTAACCGATGTTGCGGCAACGGCCGCAAGGGCTATTGCCAGATGTCTGGTTTTCATTGTTGGAGATTTATGTGAGTATGATCTGTTGTCGTGTTTGTCTGACGGAGAGTTGTGCTGAGGGAACTCTCCGTTGTCGCGGGGTCAGACGTTGAAACGGAAGTGCATTATGTCGCCGTCCTGGGCCACATAATCCTTCCCTTCCACGCTGAGCTTGCCGGCTTCCTTCACGCCCTGTTCGCCTCCGAGGTTCACATAGTCGTCATATTTGATGACTTCGGCACGGATAAAGCCTTTTTCAAAATCGGTGTGAATCACTCCGGCGCACTGCGGAGCCTTGGCGCCACGCATGAAGGTCCATGCACGCACCTCGTCGGCGCCGGCAGTGAAGAATGTCTGCAGGTTGAGCAGAGCGTAGGCTGCGCGGATAAGGCGCGCCACGCCCGATTCCTCCAGGCCGATTTCGTTGAGGAATTCCTTGCGTTCCTCGAAGGTGTCGAGTTCGGCAATGTCGGCCTCGGTCTGTGCTGCCACGATGAGCAGCTGGGCGTTCTCGTCCTTGATGGCCTCGCGCACGGCATCCACATAGCTGTTGCCGTTCACGGCCGATGCGTCGTCCACGTTGCAGACGTAGAGCACCGGCTTGTTGGTGAGCAGGAATAGTTCGCGGGCGAATTTCTGCTCGTCGGGAGTGTCGAGGGTCACCGAGCGTGCCGGTTTTCCCTGGTCGAGGGCGTCCTTGAATTTTTTCAGTACCTCGTATTGCATTTTCGCCACCTTGTCGCCGCCGGTCTGGGCCTGCTTCTGTGTGCGTGCAATACGGCCTTCGATGGTCTCGAGGTCCTTGAGCTGCAGCTCGTAGTCTATGATTTCTTTGTCGCGGACGGGGTCGACTGTGCCGTCCACGTGGGTGATGTTATCGTCATCGAAGCACCGGAGCACATGGATTATGGCGTCGGTTTCGCGGATGTTGGCAAGGAACTTGTTGCCGAGGCCTTCGCCCTTGCTCGCTCCTTTCACGAGGCCGGCTATGTCGACGATTTCGACAGTGGCGGGGACCACGCTGCGGGGCTGGCACATCTCCACCAGGCGGTTGAGGCGCTCGTCGGGCACGGTGATGACTCCCACATTCGGCTCGATGGTGCAGAACGGGAAGTTGGCCGACTGGGCTTTGGCGTTAGAAAGACAGTTGAAAAGGGTTGACTTGCCCACGTTGGGCAGTCCTACTATGCCACATTGCAACGACATGGTGATATTTCAGTTTTTTTTGTTACTCGTGATTAGATGAACTATGGTTGTTTGCGTGTATGCAGACTACAAATTTACGCAATTTCAGGCTTTTGCCAAAATTAACTGCTGCCATTATCCGAATTTATCGGAATTATCCGAATTATAATTCTGATAATTCTTATAAGCTCGGATAAATTCGGATAAGCAGATGGGGAGTGCCCTGAAATGCGTAAAAACGCACGGGAGGACTGAGCCTGAGGGCTGGTCCTCCCGTGCGGAGTGTATTGTTCCGGCTGCATTTGCCGCGCACCTGCCTGCGGGAGGGTTGAGGTGCTGCCGTGCAGCTATCGGAGTAGTCGTTGAAATGTTTATTTCAGGATGTCCTTAACGGCATCGTTAGGAACCATCTGTTCCTGGAATGTGTATGCACCGGTCTTGGGTGATTTCACCATTTTAATCACCTTGGAATAGGTGCGGCCTTCACCCTTCTGAAGAGATGCGACGGTTTTCTTTGCCATATCTGTTTATGCTTTTGTGGGGTGGATTATTTGATTTCTTTGTGAACAGTCATGCGTTTGAGGATGGGGTTGTATTTCTTCAACTCCAGACGCTCTGTGGTGTTCTTGCGGTTCTTGGTTGTGATGTAACGGGAGGTGCCGGGCATGCCGCTGGCTTTATGTTCGGTGCATTCCAGAATCACCTGCACGCGATTACCTTTTGCTTTCTTTGCCATTGCTGTGATTAGATGTCTAATTGTTTGATTTCAGTGAGATAACCCTTTTCTGCGGCCTGCTTGAGAGCTGCGTCAAGACCCATCTTGTTGATGGTGCGGAGGCCTGCGTTGGAGAGGGTGAGGAGCACCCAGGTGTTCTGCTCAACCCAGAAGAATTTGCGGTTGAACAAGTTCACATTGAAGCGGCGTTTTGTGTGGCGCTTCGAGTGCGATACGTTATTTCCGGTAATCGCTTTTTTGCCTGTAATCTGACAAATCTTTGACATGGCTGTTAATGTATTATCTTGATTTCTTGTTGATTAACACGATATGTCAGTGGCCGCCATCTCATTCTCATATCGTCCGGGGCTGCATCACTGCCGCGGACTTTTTTATAGAGGAGCCACAAAACAGAGTGCAAAGTAAGTGATTTTTTGTGATTTGAGCAAATATTCATAGAAAAAATCCGTAATTTCGCGTCGGGGAAGAGGCGCATCGGCCTCCGGAATGTCGAGGCTTCCCTAAACATAGAAATAACTACTTAGAAATATGAAATCAGGTTTTTTCCGTGTGGCGGCAGTAGTTCCGCCGGTTGAGATAGCTAATCCGCAGGCAAATGCCTCGCATATAATAGATGAACTGCGCAGCCTCGACGGGCAGGGAGTTGACCTTGCCGTGTTCCCGGAGCTTTGTGTTACGGGTTACACTTGCGGTGACCTGTTCCACAGCCGCCAGTTGCTCGACAAATCGGATGAGGCGTTGCTCCATATCGCCGCAGCCACTGCCGATCTTCATCTTGTCGCGGTGGTGGGCGCACCGGTGCGTTCGGGCGGTTCGCTCTACAACTGTGCCGTGGTGGTGAGCGGCGGTGAGGTGCGCATGGTCGTGCCCAAAACTTATCTGCCTAATTACAACGAGTTTTACGAAAAACGCTGGTTTGCATCAGGACATGACATACACAATGCCGAATTCTTGGGTCTGCAGCTTGGCGACAAACAGCTGGCCCGTGTCAAGGGCGTTGCTGTGGGCATAGAAATATGTGAGGATCTATGGGCGCCCGTGCCCCCTTCGGGTTTTGCAGCTTTGGGCGGGGCACTGGTTGTGGCAAATCTCTCGGCCTCTGACGATCAGATAGGCAAGTATGTCTATCTGCGCAACCTCATCCTCCAGCAGAGTGCGCGCTGCATGTGCGGCTATGTGTATGCTTCGGCCGGGTTCGGAGAATCGTCGACCGACCTCGTGTTCGACGGTAAGGCTTTCGTTGCCGAAAACGGCACGATGCTTGCCTCAAACAAGCGTTGGAGCAATGAGCCTTCAGTGTCCGTTGCCGATATAGACATCGAGGCGCTGCAGCGCGACCGTATGCATTCCACCACCTGGCATGACTGCCGTGACAACAACGGCTTCAATGCAAGTATGCGTGTGGTGGACTGTCCCACAGCACCTGATGCCGACAATGAGGACGGCCCCTCTGAACTCCTGCGCAAGGTGGCTCCGCGACCATTCGTGCCTGCCGATGATGCAGCCATAGACGAGCGCTGCAATGAGATTGTGAACATTCAGGTGGCAGGACTGGCGCGGCGTCTGGCCGCAACCCGTTGCCACACGCTGGTGGTCGGCATCTCCGGCGGACTTGATTCCACGCTGGCGCTGCTTGTGGCAGTAAAGGCTTTCGACAGGCTCGGGCTTGACCGCAAGGGAATCATCGGCATCACGATGCCCGGATTCGGCACCACAGGCCGCACGCACGGCAATGCTGTGAAGCTGATGGAGGGCCTGGGTGTAACGGCACGCGAAATATCCATCTCCAAGGCCGTGGAGCAGCATTTCGCCGACATCGGTCATGATGCGGCAGTTCATGATGTTACTTATGAGAACTCACAGGCCCGCGAGCGCACCCAGCTGCTGATGGATGTGGCCAATCAGGAGGGGGGCATGGTGCTCGGCACCGGCGACCTTTCGGAACTTGCGCTGGGTTGGGCCACCTACAACGGCGACCATATGTCGATGTATGGAGTCAATGCCTCGGTACCCAAGACCCTTGTGCGCTATCTCGTGCGCTGGTTCGAGATGCGCAGCGATGTGCCGGAGGTTGTGGAGGCGCTGCACGACATTATCGATACCCCCATCTCGCCAGAGCTCATTCCTGCTGACGAGCAGGGGAATATAACGCAGAAAACCGAGGACCTGGTGGGCCCGTATGAACTGCACGATTTCTTCCTTTACTACACCTTGCGCTACGGGTTCACGCCGAAACGCATCTTCCAGCTGGCGCTCAATGCCTTCGACGGAGTGTTCGACCGCGAGACCATAAAACACTGGATGCGCACGTTCTTCCGCCGGTTTTTCAGTCAGCAGTTCAAACGCTCGTGCATGCCCGATGGCCCGAAGGTCGGTTCGGTGTGTCTGTCGCCGCGCGGCGACTGGCGCATGCCCTCCGATGCCTCGGCCGAAATGTGGCTTAAAGAGGTCGACGAGCTTTGAGGAATTAAAGAGAGCGAAAAGCTTGGATGAATTAAAGGGGGCGAACGGCTTTGATCATGCCGATAAGGGCGGTGGTCGACGCGCGGTCGATCACCCGGCCTCTGTCGCCGGGGAGATGAACGGTGACGGTGTGTGTGCCTGCCGGTGTGGCGAACGCCATGCACACGGTGCCTACCGGTTTGTCAGGCGTGCCTCCGCCGGGGCCTGCAATGCCTGAAGTGGCAACGGCGCAGTCGGTTCCGAGAACACGGCATGCCCCCTCTGCCATGGCTGCGGCTACGGGTTCGGATACGGCACCGAGTGTGGCTATTGTCCCGGCCTCCACTCCAAGCACATTGAGTTTTACTTCGTTGGCATAACTTACCACTCCGCCGGCAAACACATCCGATGCGCCCGGAAGCATTGTGAACCGGTGGGCTATGTTTCCGCCAGTGCAGCTTTCGGCCGTGGCGAATGTGAGACCCTTCTCCACGAGGATGTCTTTCAGGATTTCTTCCGGTGTGGCATCATGTTCGGCCAGAACTTTGTCGCCGAGATTTTTGCGCAGAGCCGACACGGCATCAGAGAGCATTCCGTGCAGGCGTGTCTCTTCCATTCCGGTGGCATCCAGGCGCAGGCGTATGTAGCCCGGATTGGGCAGATAGGCCAGATGCAGTTGTGGCGGAAGTGCATTTTCAATGTCGGCAATTCTCTCGGCGAGGTCGCTCTCGGTTATGTCGGTGATTATAAGTGTGGAATGGAGTATGGTGGCTGTCTGGCCGAAATGGCGGAGCAGGCGCGGCAGAACCTCCTTTGAGAATGCATTCCGTGTCTCGAACGGCACGCCGGGCATGGCCACGAGCACTTTCCCGTCGCGTTCGAACCACATGACAGGTGCTGTGCCGAGCTCGTTCTTAATCACCGCGCATGAACTGGGCACCATGGCCTGACTTTCCGTCAGGCTGTTCATGTGCAGCCCGCGGCGTCGGAACACCTCGCGCACGTTTTCAAGCGTGTCGCTGTCGAGCACCATCTCGCCTCCGAAAATGTCGCGCAGGGTCGATTTGGTGATGTCGTCCTTCGTGGGGCCGAGGCCTCCGGTGGTGAGCACCACATCCGATTCGGCGAAGGCTTGGGTAATGGCATCGCAGATGTCGGCGGCGTTGTCGTGAACGGTGCGTGTGGAGCGCAGGCTCCATCCGAACGGTGTAAGTGCGCGGGCAATGTCGCCCGAATTTGTGTCGGTGACCTGACCTATGAGCAGTTCGTCGCCGATGGCTATTACAGAAACATCCATTTCCTGTCAAGTTTTTTGGGGAGAATCTCCGCTGTAAGTTAGGGCTTCCGAGTGTTTTAGAGCGAAACGCGTGCGAAAGGAGCCTCGGAATAGGGGCAGAATTCCCTTTGAGATATTTGAAGTAACCGGCTATGGCCACCATGGCGGCATTGTCGGTGGTGAAGGCACGCTCGGGAATGAAAGCATTCAGCCCGTGGCTGGCGCAGTAGTCGGCCACGGCCTGACGTACGCCGGAATTGGCCGAGACGCCTCCGCCGATGGCTACGGTTTTCACACCGGTTTTCTTCACGGCCTTGTCGAGTTTGTCAAGGAGGATGTCGATGATGGTGCGCTGGAGCGATGCCGCAAGGTCCGCCTGATTGTTGGCGATGAAATCCGGATCTGCCTTCACGGAATCGCGCAGCGTGTAGAGGAACGAGGTTTTAAGCCCGGAGAAACTGTAGTCGAGCCCCGGGATGTGTGGCTTGGCGAATTTGAACCGGGTGGCATCCCCCCTGCGCGGCAAGACGGTCGATGTGCGGGCCTCCGGGGTAGGAGTCCCATCACTTTGGCGCATTTGTCGAAAGCCTCGCCTGCGGCATCGTCGATGGTCTGGCCGAGAATCTCCATGTTGTCGGCAGCATGCACCATTATCAGCTGTGAGTTTCCGCCGGAGATCAGGAGGCAGAGGAAGGGGAATTCAGGCACCACATCCTCGGGTGCGCGCCGCACGAAATGGCTTAGCACATGGCCATGGAGATGGTTCACATCCACAATGGGTATGCGCAGGCCGAGCGAAAGCCCCTTGGCGAACGATGTGCCCACAAGCAGCGAGCCGAGCAGGCCCGGTCCGCGGGTGAACGCTATGGCCGAGAGGTCGGTCTTGCTGATTCCGGCGCGTTTTATCGCCGCATCAACCACCGGCACAATGTTCTGCTGGTGGGCGCGCGAGGCCAGTTCCGGCACTACGCCGCCATATTCTTCATGCACGCTCTGGGATGCGATTACGTTCGACAGCAGCAGACCGTCGCGGATTACGGCTGCCGATGTGTCGTCGCAGCTCGATTCGATGCCCAGGATAGTTACGGATTTATTATTGTCAATCATGCTGCAAAGTTAAATATTTAGATTGTATCTCGGATTGTCCGGAGTTTCTTTTTATCGGATATTATTGCGACAAATGTTGTTTTTGTGCCCTACAGCTTACGTGGAGGGGGTTAATGCAGTGTGAATAATTAAGCAGGTTGCTGAATGGCGGCAGAAGAATTGTTAAATAATTGGTAGTGAAATTATAAATCGTAATGTGTGCAAAACCATATCGGGTCGGCAGGTGTTATAAATCTTGAAAATATGAAACAGGGATCACCCCTGATGAAAACACACAAGATTTTTTTTAAACTAACAACACTGACAAATGGCACAGACTACCCACCAGCCGATCGTGCAGGAGCTCCTCGACATGATTGCAAAACAATTGGCAAGACAAATTCCAGCAGGCATTTGACAAAGCAAAGTCCTACAACGCCGTTGAGATGGACGAAATGAATTCGCTTGAAGACTATTACAACTGGCTCGACGCCCAGCTTACATGGGTTCCTGTCGAGAATCAGCCCGGCAAGATTGTTTACAAGCACGTATGTCTTTTCTACTTCATTCTTGATCAGGAGCCTGTAAAGAGCCTCCAGAACGCAGTGATGCCTCATGATCCCGCCGAACCTCTCACCGAGCTTTCGCTGTGGATGAGAAAATTCATAAAGGAGCTTGGCAAATGGATGGACACTCCGGAATCACTTACCCCCGAGGCAGTTCAGTCCTATTATAATTCACCTGCCTATAATATGGACTCCTATATCCAGCCTCACGGAGGATGGAAGACGTTCAACGAATTCTTCGCACGTCATTTCAAACCCGGCACACACCCCATCGCAGCCATCGAAGACAGCCGTATAATCACTTCGCCTGCCGACTCCACGTTCGGCGGTCAGTGGGAAGTCAGCGAGAATTCGGAAGTTGATATCAAGGGTATCCGTTGGAAAATCGACGAGCTTCTGGCCGACAGTCCTTACAAGGACCGTTTCAAAGGCGGCAAGTGGATGCACGCATTCCTTAACACCACCGACTATCACCGTCAGCATGCCCCTGTAGCCGGCCGTGTGCTTGAGTCGCGCTTCATTGAAGGTACCGTATATCTGGAAGTAGTGGCCGATCAGGATCAGGCAATCCCCGACGGACGTAACCATGTTAAGATGATCCGTCACCTTGATGCTCCCGATTCTCCGGGTTATGAATTCATGCAGTGCCGCGGCCTAATTGTCATTGACAGTCCTATCGGTCTGGTAGCCGTGCTGCCTATGGGTATGGCACAGGTTTCGTCAGTAGTAATGACAGCCGAAGTGGGCAAGGTTCTCCACAAAGGCGAGGAGATTTCTTACTTCCAGTTCGGCGGATCCGATATCGTTATGGTGTTCGAGGCAAGCAGCAATGTAAACTTCACGGCTCAGCCCGGCATTCACTATAAAGTTGGTACAAAACTTGCCGAGGCTTATCCTGTAGTCTATCCTGCCCGTTAAGAATAATAGTTGCGGGGCGACGCCCCGTCAGCAACGAGTTTCAACATCCGGGCCGATACTGGAGATATCCGGTGTCGGCCCTTTCTATCGTTTATGCGTGATTGATGTCACATTTATAACTGTAAACCGCTATGGCTAACGATAAAATAACATCCGCGTCTCAAAAGCCGTCAGTTTCGGGCGGAATAAGGGAGGAGACGCCGCACACTCATCCTAAAGGTGGAGTGAAACAGATTTCCATGATGGCAATGGCCATCATGATTGTGACTACCATAGTCAGTATGCGAGGACTTGCATCGCAGGCGGAGTTCGGGTTCACCTCGATATTCTATTATGTGCTTGCTGCCATAGTTTTCCTCGTGCCGTATGCGCTGGTCTGCGCTGAACTTGCCTCGACATACACCCGGTCGGGCGGTGTGTTCCGCTGGGTATCGGAGGCGTTCGGCACCCGCACCGGCTGGCTGAGCATGTATCTTGACTGGCAGATGGTGGTCATATGGTTCCCGGCAGTGCTTATGTTCGGAGCTGTGGCGCTGGCCTATATTTTCTGGCCGGAGGCGTTTGATGCCCGGCTTGCCGGCAACCGTGTGTACACATTGATTGTGGTGCTTGGAGTTTACTGGGTATGTACGTTCAACACTTTCCGAGGCATGAAGTATGCCAACAAGCTCAGCACCCTCGGCGGTCTGTGCGGCACCATCATCCCGGCTGCGGTGCTGATCATAATGGGGGTTGTCTACCTGCTGCTGGGCAAGACCGTCTACCTTCCGCTCGACAAACCATTCTGGCCTGATTTCTCTAATTTCGGCACCATCGTGCTGGCGGCCAGTATCTTCCTGTTCTTCGCCGGTATGGAGATTCAGGCAGTGCAGGTGCCTGCCATGAAGAATCCGTCGAAAAATTTCCCTAAATCGGTTCTCATAGCGGCGCTTGCGATTCTCGCCATCTTCATTCTCGGCACACTTGCCATCGGCGTGGTGATTCCGGAAAGCAAGATAAATCTGCTGCAGAGCCTGCTTGTGGCCTACAACGATCTGTGGGCCTCGATAGGCGCCCCCTGGCTCGGCAATGTGATGGCTGTGCTGATCACGTTCGGCGTGCTCGGACAGGTAAGCGTGGTGATTGCCGGTCCGTCCACCGGTCTGCTGGCTGTGGGCAAAGCCGGGTTCCTGCCCCGCTCGCTGCAACACACCAACAAAAACGGCATCCAGACGACAATCCTGTATGTGCAGGCGGCCATTGTGTCGTTGCTGTCGCTGGTGCTTGTGCTGTTGCCTTCGGTTGAGTCGGCCTATCAGATTTTGAGCCAGATGTCCACCATCATTTACCTTATCATGGTGGTCATCATCTATTTCGCCTTTGTGCGTCTGCGCCACACCGCACCCAACAAGGCGCGTGGTTTCAAGGTGCCGGGCGGTAAATTCGGCATGTGGCTTGTCACCATCGTCGGTGTCGGAGGTGCTGTCCTGGCCGGTGTGCTCAGCTTCATTCCGCCGTCGCAGATCAAGACCGGCAGCCCGGCTGTCTATGTCGGCGTGCTTATAGTGGGCGTGGCGCTTTTCATCGCGTTGCCTCTTATTGTGTTTGCCCGTCGTAAAAAATCGTGGCGCGATGCCAACACCACATTCTATCCCTTCGACTGGCAGATAGAGGGCCGTAAACCCGGCGAGGTGTCCAGATGGCCGGCCGGCTATCAGCCTACGGATGCCGAAGTGCAGGCTGCGTTTGAAAAGGAGAATCAGTCGGCCTGACACGATTGGAGTCATGACTTGAATTGCTCGACATTGTAAACACTCAACATTTTTTTGACCTATGATGAGAATTCCCACCGGAAAAGGATCGATCACATTGCCTGCGCTGCTGGCGATATGGTCGGTCTCGCTGGTGGTCAACCTTCCGGGGCTGGCCGTCAGTCCCATGCTCGGCAATCTCGACAAGGTATTTCCCACGGCATCCGACCTTGAGATTCAGCTTCTCACCGTGCTGCCGAATCTGCTGATCATCCCCTTCGTCCTCTTTTCCGGCAAGCTGTCGGAGTCGCGCGACAAGGTGCGTATCGTGGTCATCGGGCTGGCCATTTATCTTGTGGCCGGCATCCTTTATTTCTTCGCCCGCTCCATGGTGGCGCTGATTGTGGTGAGCTGCCTGCTGGGTTGCGGCTGTGGATTGGTGATTCCTTTGGCCGCCGGTCTTATCGCAGACACATTTGTGGGGAAATACCGCATGCAGCAGCTTGGCATCAAGAGCGGAATCTCGAATGTGGCGCTCGTGCTCGCCACGTTTGTGGTTGGCTGGCTGAACCGTGGCAACTGGCATATGCCGTTTCTTGTTTATCTCACGCCTGCCATTCCGCTTGCCCTGATGGTGTTTGTGAAGAGGAATAATCCGGTGGCATCGGTCAAGATGAACAATGTTCCCCCGGGTGTGGGGCATTCGCCTGTACCGGTGGTTGAGTGGGCCACGCCGTTGAAGGGGGAGAAGGTGCGCGACGGCTTTATACTGAGCCGTATGGCGGGACTGGTGGGGCTGTATGCTTTCATCACCTATGCCGTCACCATAATCTCCTACTATCTGCCGTTCCTCATTCAGGAGGATCATCTGAGCAGCGACATTACCGGTACTGTCACGGCGTTGTTCTATTTGGCCGTATTTCTGCCGGGATTCTGCCTTCCTTATATAATTAGGGTGTTCGGGCAGCGGACGTCGCTTATCGCCATAGCATCGATAGCAGGAGGGCTGTTGCTGATGGCCATGGCGCACGCCCACTGGCTGCTGTATGTGGCGGCGTTGCTGATGGGATTCGGCTACGGTGTGTTCCAGCCTGTGATCTACGACAAGGCCACCTACACCGTCACCGACGGACGAAAATCCACGCTGGCGCTTGCCATAGTCTTGTCCGTCAACTATATCGCCATTACTTTCACCCCGTTTGTGGTTGATTTCTTCCGCGACTTGTTCGGCACTACGAGCAACCATTTCCCGTTTGTGCTCAATTTCGTGTTCACGTTGATTTTCGGCGTTATAGTGGTGGCTCGGCGCAACACCTTCACTTTCCGCATGAGCAGTCAGTATGTGTGAGGCCAACACAGGTTCATCCTCTGAAAAAACAGCGTCGGCGTGCCTGAATTTCAGGCGCGCCGACGTGTTTTTTTTTCTGAAGTTGTAAGACTTCGGTCGGATTAGAATGTGTAACCGAGACGGAGAGCGGGTTCGGCGTATGTGCCGAGGTCGAAGTTGGTTGATTTCGAACCGTGATCGCTTTCGAGGTTGTCATCCCACTGGCCGCGTTCGTTCACGCCGCCTTTGGTGTACTGGCCGGGGAAGTTCTTGAAACCTACCTTGATGCCGAGCTCAGCGCCAACGAAGAGACCTTTGTAAACGTAGAAGTCGATACCGGTGAATGCGTTTACAGTGAAGAGGTTGTAGGAGCCGGCGTTGTACAGGCGGGTCTTTACCAGCATGTCGTCAAATTCAGCCTGGCTTGTCTGGCAAGTGGAAACGAGTTCGAAGCCGAGACCTGCGCCTGCATAGAGGTTCACGCGCTTGTAGGTCAGGAATGTGCGCTCGTAGCCGAGGTTGATCGAGAAGTTGCCTTCACGGTTCTTTGTCCAGATGTCCGAAGCGTTGTCGGGATCGTCGGTGGTTTTGTCGGTGTGAACGCCGAAACCGATGCCGAAGCGGATGGCATCTTTGTCGGTGAAGAAGTAGCGTCCTTTGATCTGGTCAATCTTGAATGTCTCGAAGTTGTTGGAGAAGGGGTTGAACTGAAGTTCTACGCTGAATTCGCCTTTTTCGGGAGCGTACTCATTCTGTGCAACAGCGGGAGCTGCGATGGCTGCAACGAGGGCAGCGCTGATCAGAAACTTTTTCATTGCTGTGTTTTGATTAAAATAGTTGTTAAATTGTATTCGTGCTTATTGAAAATCCGGGGTTGTCAGATGCTGGGATGAAATGCTTATGTTTTTGAAGCGTCGCATGTGGCAACCCTTTTTATTTATGTGTTTGGTGTGATTTTCCTGAAGTTTTGTTTTGTGCTGTTGTGATGTTTCGGCTACAAAGTTAGATATTGACAGGGAATTGTAAAGATATTTTGTGTTAAGATTATTTAATTTTTACATTTCGGGCTGATAATGAGATGATTATAATGTTGCAAAAATATGTTATAAAACATGTTTTTCTTTGTTTCCGGCGGCTGTTTTAAGCATTCGGCCCGTTAATCATGGGATGTGGAATGTGATTAGAGTGGAATTTTGTAACTTTGCTATCATGGCTGAAACCGCTATGATAGTTATAATAGTTATAGTAGCTATGTTAGCTACCTTGGCACTATAGCTTAGGTTGTGGTTCTGCCTGTTCTGTAATGCAAATAAGATGTCTACACATTATTATATAATAGTAGTAGCGGCCGGAAGCGGTTCGCGTTTCGGCGGGGAGGTGCCCAAGCAGTTCGTGATGCTTGGCGGCATGCCGGTGCTTGCCCGCACCATCGGGGCGTTTGCCGAGGCTCTGCCCGGGGCTGAAATAGTTCCGGTGCTTTCGTCCGATATGTTCGGGTTCTGGGAGGATCTTTGCACGAGCTGCGGAATGGTGTCGCCCCGTCCCGTGAGCGGGGGGAGCACCCGATGGGAATCCGTAAAGAATGCCCTGACTGTCATTGCCGAACGGCATCATGCGTCGTTCCCGGGTGAAGATGCCGTTGTGCTTGTCCACGACGGAGCCCGTCCGCTTGTCAGCAACGAGGTGATTCTGGCTGCGGCGCATGCGGCAATGGAGGCTGATGGCGCCATTCCGGCGATTGCGGTGACCGATTCGCTGCGCACGGCCGGAATTGACGGCGAGCCTTCGAAAGCGGTGGACCGCTCTCTGCTGCGCGCCGTCCAGACACCTCAGGCCTTCAGGCTGTCGGTGCTTGAAAAGGCTTATCAGCTCCCCTACACTCCCCGTTTCACCGATGATGCCTCGGTGGTTGAGGCAGCCGGATTCACCGGCATTGTTCTCACCCCCGGTTCGCCTGAAAATCTGAAAATCACCAACCCTTCAGACATAATAGTTGCCGAGGCGATACTCCGTGCCCAAGGCAAAATCTGACATGAATCTGCGCGAGCGCGACATACAGTATGTGAAAGGGATAGGCCCGGCCAAGGCGAAACTTCTCGCCGAGGAACTTGGCCTGCGGTCGGTCCACGACCTTCTGCACCATTATCCCAACCATTATGTTGACCGTTCGCAGATTTACCGTGTGGCTGATTTCAGCGGCGAGATGCCTGCGCTGCAGGTGCGCGGCCGGTTTGTCACCATGCAGGTGCAGGGCGAGGGGGCGAAAATGCGTCTCACAGCCCTGTTCTCCGACGGCTCGGCCACGATGGAGGTGGTGTGGTTCCGGCGCATCCGTGCGTTGCGTGAGCTGTATCATGTAGGAAAGGAGTACGTGCTGTTCGGCAAGCCACAGCAGTTCAACGGCCGCTGGAGCATGGTGCATCCTGAGGTGGATCCCCCCGAGGCCACCGGCGCCGCGCAGGGTCTGAGGGGTGTGTACCCCCTCTCCGAGAAGCTGCGCAACCGTGGGGTGTCCTCCAAAAACATTTTCACCTGGGTGCAGAACGCTTTGGCTGCGTGCCGCGAATTGCCCGACACGCTTCCGGCCGATGTGCTTGAGCGTTACCGCTTCATGAGTTTCGATGAGGCCATACGCACCATTCACAATCCGTCGGGACCGGAGCAGCTGCAGCGTGCCCGCGAACGCATGAAATTCGAAGAGCTGTTTTATCTGCAGCTCAACATACAGCGGTTTGCCGACCGCCGCAGCGCCGAGCTGCAGGGGGTGAGGTTCAGCCGCATCGGCCGTTTCTTTAACGGCTTTTACACGCAGATGCTCCCGTTCAGCCTCACCGAGGCCCAGAAACGTGTGCTACGCGAAATCAGGGCCGACGTGGCCACAGGGAGGCAGATGAACCGCCTCGTGCAGGGCGATGTGGGCTCCGGCAAGACCATCGTGGCGCTGATGGCGATGCTGATGGCGCTCGACAACGGATGTCAGGCATGCCTTATGGCGCCCACCGAAATTCTCGCCGGGCAGCATTACGAGAGTCTGCGGCAGCTTGTGGCCCCGCTTGGGGTGAATGTGCGGCTGCTCACCGGCTCGACGCGTGCGCGTGAACGCCGTGAAATCCACCACACGCTTGCCGACGGAACGCTCCACATCGTGGTGGGCACCCATGCCCTCATCGAGGATGCTGTGAAGTTCCGCAATCTCGGTCTGGTGGTCATTGACGAGCAGCACCGCTTCGGGGTGATGCAGCGTGCGCGGCTGTGGAGCAAGAACACTGTGGTGCCGCACGTGCTGGTGATGACCGCGACACCCATCCCTCGCACGCTGGCCATGACGCTGTACGGCGATCTCGATGTGTCGGTCATCGACGAGCTGCCGCCCGGACGCAAGCCGGTGACCACATTGCTCCGCTACGACGACCAGCGATTCTCCGTCTACCGCTCCATCGGGCGTCAGCTTGCCGAAGGGCGGCAGGTCTATATCGTTTACCCGCTGATAAAGGAGAATGAAAAACTTGACCTCCGCAGCCTCGAGGAGGGGTACGAGCTGATACGCGACACGTTCCGCTCCTACCGCGTGGCCTGTGTGCACGGACAGATGAAACCCGCTGAGAAGGAGCACCAGATGGAGCTTTTCGCCTCGCATCAGGCCCATATACTTGTGGCCACAACCGTGATAGAGGTCGGGGTGAATGTGCAACGCCACAACCATGGTCATTGAGAACGCCGAGCGTTTCGGGTTGTCGCAGCTGCATCAGTTGCGTGGTCGCGTGGGGCGCGGGGCGGCGCAGAGCTACTGTGTGCTCATGTCGAAGCGCAAAATCGCGGCCGACACCCGCAAGCGCCTCGAGCTTATGACCTCAACCACCGACGGATTCAAGATTGCCGAGGCCGACCTGAAGATGCGCGGCCCGGGCGACCTTGAAGGCACCCTCCAGAGCGGCCTTCCCCTTGATCTCCGCATTGCCAATCTTGCCACCGACGGCCAGATGGTGCAGCTCTCGCGCGACGTGGCCCGCGCCATTCTCGATGCTGATCCGGGTCTCGACGCACCGGAGCACCGCGCCATGAAGGCCGAGCTGTCGCTGCTGTTCAAACGTCCGGTCGACCTCTCCCGCATCTCCTGATAGAGAGGCGGGGTTTGAAAACATGTTGTAGAACATATTTGGCGTAAGTCTCTTTAGCTTAGAATTATACACGGATTTTGCGGCGCGAAAAGGAATTTAGTATATTTTAGCGCGGAATCTTTTCCGATTGGTTTTGATTTTTCGTAATTTTGTGGAAATCAATCAGGCGGCATATGACCTTTAAATCCGGCGATGCGTTATCGCCACTCTCCGCACCGCTTGTTGACCGTGATCTTACCGATACGCAGTGCATCCCGCGCCGATGGCCGGAGTCAGAGCAGCTTCAATTCTCTCTCTTCTCCCGTGCGTTCCTTCCTCCCGAGTGCGAAGGTTCCCGGAGCTGTGAGCGTGCTGCGACGCAAATATGACAACATAAATGGAAACGACACTTGTAATTATAAAACCTTCGGGGATACAGCGCGGCCTTTGCGGCGCTGTGATTTCGCGTTTTGAACAAAAAGGGTCTGGTGATTGCCGGCATGAAGATGATGCAGCTCGACGAGAAGATTCTCAGCGAGCATTACGCACATTTGGTGGGCCGTCCGTTCTTCCCCTCGCTTGTGGCGTCAATGACTGCCACTCCGGTTGTTGTACTGGCTGTGCGCGGCGTCGATGCCGTGGCTGTGGTGCGTGCCATGACCGGTGTGACGAATTCCCGCAACGCCGCCCCCGGCACCATTCGCGGCGACTTCGGCATGAGCGGACAGATGAACATTGTCCATGCATCCGATTCGCCCGAGAACGCTGCCATCGAGGTGGCCCGCTTCTTCCGTCCCGGCGAAGTGTTCGATTATCTTCCTGTAACTGTCAAGGCCATCTATGCCGACGATGAACTAAACGCGTAATTCCGATCTCTCTCAGTAAAACATGCTTCAGAAAACATTAAGAAACCTCACATTACTTCTCATAACCGCTGCATCGGCTGCAGTGGCCTCCGCACAGACCACTCCGTGTGCCCGACGCACACAAGGCGGAACATGACAACCTGATTGCACGTCAGGAAAACATCGGCAACCAGATTTCAAGCAAGGATACACAGGCTTTTCTCGACAACCTGTTCAAGGACGAGGAGGAGCCTGAGCTCGACATCTATAACGAAGGTTGGAACAGCCGCAGCGTCAATGCCTACGCAGGCATGGCCGTGCCCGACACCAAAACGATTGATGTGAGCGAATTCGCCATGCCCTGCCCCGGCTATGTGACTTCGCCCTATGGCTACCGCCGCCGTTTCCGTCGCGAGCACAAGGGCATCGACCTCAAGCTGCAGACCGGCGACACCGTGTATGCCGCATTCGACGGCCGTGTACGCCTCACCAATTTCGAGCGCCGTGGCTACGGATATTATGTGATTGTGCGTCACACCAACGGACTGGAAACCGTCTATGGCCACCTGTCACGTTTCCTCGTGGAGCCTGACCAGGATGTGAAAGCCGGCGAACCCATCGCCCTCGGCGGCAACACCGGCCGCAGTTTCGGCTCGCACCTCCATTTCGAGACCCGTTTCATGGGTATCCCCATCAACCCTGCCGCAATCTTCGACTTTGCCAACCAGACGGTGCACACCGACACATACACCTTCGACAAGAACACTTACAAACGTGCACGTAACTTCGATCCCGCCGCCAACGAGCAGTATGCAAGCAAGTATCGCGCTTCGCGTCCGGCCTCCCAGAGCGCAACGGCATCCTCCGGTTCGCGTTCCAAGAACTATACTGTGCGCCGTGGCGACACGCTGAGCCGCATCGCATCGCGCAACGGTGTCACCGTGCGTCAGCTGTGCAAGCTCAACGGCCTCACCACCAAATCGAAGCTCCAGCCCGGCAAGAAGCTGCGTCTGCGCTGACGCCCACGCGCTTTTTCCCCCGATTGTAGGGTCGCGACCTGTCGCGACTGCACTCTGCGTAATATATTTGGGCATCAGGCATTCATCTGCAACATCCCGCCTGCAGTCGCGACAGGTCGCGACCCTACGAGCTGATGGAAGCATTTGTTTTTTAAGGCTCGCCATTTGTTTTTTAGGCTCACCTTTTTTTAGCCAGCTAACTTACAACACAGGCTCCGGCATCTGCCGGGGCCTGTGTTTTTTTGTTTCCGTTACGCCGCGTGATGCGGCGTGGGAGATGGGCGCGGGGCGCCCTGCACGGCATCAACTTGGCAGGGATAAGCTCTGATAAACTCGGATAAGTTCTGATAAGCTCTTATAAACTCTGATAAATTCGGATAAACTCGGATAAGTTCTGATAATTCTTATAAGAGTTTATCCGAGCTTATCCGGACTTATCAGAATTTATCCGCGTTTATCGGCGCTGGCCGGGGGCGCCCCCTCGTTCCGGGCTGCGGGCGACTTTCGCGATTAACGAAATTTTTGTCAGGGTGTTAAAAAAGTGAAGAAAACGTTGTGTTTAACAAGAATTAACTAATGGGGGGTAAATAGTGAATATATCTTTAACTTTGCCATGCAAATGTTGTGCCCGATAGCGGACGGGGGTGTTTTCCCGGCCGGATATCATCACATTTCGGGGTGCGACATGCGATATTTTTATGACATGAAAACTCGCTAAATCAGTTATTTAACCAATCAGCATCGCATCGTCATTATTACTTCGGTGCAAATAAAAATTAAAACACAAAATATTAACCAACAATTTTCCAATCGCATGCAAAAGAAGATACTTGCTTCACTTTTGGTGACTCCATTGGCATTCAATGCCTTTGCCGACATCGTTTTGGATGATCTTAAAGCTCCTGAGGCCTGGGTTCCCGCCGGTCTTATAGGTAATGGCTTTGAGATTAACGGCACTCTCATTTCGGCAGCCGTAGGCGCCGGTGAGGTCAGCCAGACTGTTACCCTGCCGCAGGGTAGTTATAAGGTCAATATCGGGACTTTGACCAACGCCACGGTTGCCGTCAGCGGTGCTGTAGAGACACCCGTAGATGCCACAAAGAATACAGAAGTTACTTTCACCTGCACAGGTGGCGAAGTGACAGTTACAATCGCTCCCGAGAATGCCGCAAGCAGCTTTGCTTTCGGTGATGTACAACTCACTCTTGAGTTCGGTAATACGGCGCTGAAAACGGCACTGGAGGCACAGCTTGTGTCCTTGACCACTGTTGATGACAGCGAAGAATTCGCATCAGAAGTGGAGGCTTTGCGCGCGCGTCAGGAAGCACTTCAGGAGACTCTGGACGCCCTGACCGAAAAAGTTGCCAATCTCGAAGACGGCAAATTCACTCTTGCGTTGTATACAGAATACAAACTCTATGATGAAGAGGCTGCCGATGGTCTGATTGCTCAGGTTGCTGCCTACAAGGAAGCTGCCGATGCTTACAATAAGGACGCTGCCGCTGAGAACGCCAAGATCAATGCCGTGGCTACCAACACGGCAGCCGAGGCTGCTCTTCTCGAAGGGGTTGAGACTCTCAAGGCAAGCCTTAAAGAGATCAGCGACAAGCTCGATGCTGAGGATGCACCTCAGGCCGAGGGCGTTGAGGATTATCTCGGCACAGCCTGCGATGCTACTGTAACCGAGATTTCCGAGGCCATCGCCGCATACGAAGCTGCCATCAAGGAGGCTTATGCCGACAAAACTCAGGTAGACATCGAATTTGCCCCTGAAGTCGATGCCGAGGCCCTTACTGTGCAGATAGCTGAGCTGCAGGCAAAATATGACGGCGCTGTGGCCGACATTGCAGCTTACAATACGTTTATAACCGAGGTTCTCCCCGGTCTTGACAAGGCTTACAGCGAAGCTTCCAACTCCCTGATGGGTGTGAAGGGCTACAATGAAGAAAATGTAGATATTTTCAACGGCCGCATCCAGGAATGGCAGAGCGCTGTCGCCAAGACATATGCTGACGCTCAGGCTGGCATGAAGATCAAGGAAGGCACAGTTGAAGGTGCTGCCGGTTTCCTTTCCGACGATAAGGCAACTGCTGATGCAGCCAAGACCAATATGGCCGACTACGCCAAGGCTCAGGTTGAACTCGTCGCCGCTCAGAACGAGCTGATGACCGAAACGGCAAAATCTCTTGCAGATGCCCAGACCACAATCGATGGCCTCAGCGGAATCGCCGAAATCAAGGATGACGTGGATGCTCAACAGACTGCCCTCACTACTCTGGTGGATAAAGTCAACGAGGCTTATGCAAATCTCGGTCTTCCCGTTGAAAATTTCGAAACTGACTTAGAAACCATCACATCCCAGCTCACGAGCCTGAACGATGCTGTTCAGCCGATACTTAGAGTGAAGGACAAGTTTGAGGAGGTTAAGACGGAGATTCTTGAAATGCAGAAAGAGGCAGGCCTTGACAATAAATTTGAAGGAACCTTTACTGCCATTCAGGCTGCCATCGAAGCTCTGACCACAACCTCTACACGGGATGAGATCAAAAATGTTTCGGATGCCATTGACGCAGCCAAGGCTAATGCCGAAACTCTTGTCGGAGCTTTCAACACCGCAAAGGATGCTGTTGCTGAAATGCAGGAGGCTCTTACAGGTGAAGATGGAATCGATGCTCTGATTGACGCTAAAACCATCCTGAATAATGCCGAAGGTAAACCCTGCTTCGACAAGGAGGGGTACAAGACTGCTGAAGGTGGCGCTTATGCAGAATTTGCCGCCAAGCTCAAAGAGTTCAATGACGCTCTCGCTGCAGCCAAGGCTGCCAACAGCCAGCAGTGCTATGACCAGGCTACAGCCCTCAAGGCTGCCATTGATGCATATGGCGTGGCGGCTCAGGTTACTGCTGTTGAGAAGGACTTCGAGACAAAGGCCACAGAGGCTAACCAGAAGTTGGTTACCGACCTCCTCGCTGAAGTCAAGGAAGCTGCCAACAACAATGAAATCGGCGCCATCACCGGTGTAGAGGCCGACATGTTCGATGAAATCGACACCACAATGGCTGGCATCGATGCTGATCTTACAGCCGCCAAGGGTGCCGCTGATTTCTCGGCAGATGCATTCACTGCAGTCGACACCAAGCTTGCTGACGCTCTCGAAACAGTCAAGGGCCTGCAGACCACTGTCAACGACATGGTTGAGAACCAGACCATCTTTAACGGCTTCGACAAGCGCATGACCGCTCTTGAGGAGGCTATCAAGGATGCCTATGAATTCAGCCAGGCTAATGCCATTGATCCCGCCAAGGGCTTCTTCGCAAACACTATCGGCGACCTCGACGCAACTCCGGCCGAAGGCAGCTATGCCGCGCAACTCAACACACTGCAGACCGCTATGGGCACCGCTCTCGAGGGTCAGAGAATGGCCGTCGAGCAGAAGAATTTTGAGACTACACTCAAGAATCTCGAGACGCTTGTTGCCGGTGTCGAGACATGGGTCAAGAACAATGAGTCCGCTCACAACCTGCAGTTGGGCTACTCGCAGACAGTGCGTTCGTACATCGAAGGCGTGATTGCCGCAATCGAGAAGCGCAACACAGACGCCAAAAACGAAGCTTCGTTCATCGCTGAATGGATCGACGGTCTGAACGGTCTGCTTGCAAACGACCTGACCAGCCTTGACCGTACGGTTTACGAATCGTTCGGCAAAGGTGAATCCGCTCAGAAAGATGAGACCTACAAGCAGGCTTACGACGATATAAAGAAGAAGGCAGAGGCTATCGATACCGATGCAACTGATAATTTTGCAAAGGAAGTGGCCGCCACCAACAATGCCCGTGTCAACTCCGACAGCGCATGGCAGAATGAGCTCGACGGTCTGAACGACACCTACAAGGCTGCCGTGCAGAAGTACAACCTGTTCATGTACGGTCTGACCAACAAAGACTACAAGGATTACGTACATGATACTGTTGCCGACCACGAGGCTATCTACACATACTCCAGCGAAATCAGCGATCTCGCGCAGGCCGTTCAGACCTATGTGGACGAGCAGAATGATGCCGAACATGTTATCTCCGAGACTGAATTCAAGACCGAGGCTCTTGACAAGGCCGCTGCCCTGACTGCCAAAATGAACGGCATTGTAAACACAATGCTTGAGGCTCTCAAGACAAAGGCTGCCGACTACTATACCCAGCTCAGCACTGAGGCGCAGACCGCCATCACCACAGCAGAAACCGATATGCAGGATGCCGGTGTGGTTACCGACCTCATCACCGAGACTCTTGCAAAGGCCAAAACACTCCTTGAGGCAGTTACCAAGGCAGACGAAGGCCAGAATGCCAATGCGGTTGCGGAGGCAGAGGCTGCCGCCGCAAAACCCGCTTCCGGTCTGACAGCCGATGCTGCTTACGGTTACTCCTATGGCAAGGCCATGGACGCCATCGCCACCTCGCTTGATAATGTGCTCGCTTCCATCGATGTTGATGCCGCCGCCAACACACAATGGGCCAACACCTACAAGGACACTATGGATGGTGTGGACCAGATGATCGCTGACATCACTGAGAACGGCACATACAAGAATGCAAGCGAGGATGTGGTAGAGGCTCAGATGGAAATCATCAACGCCGCCAAGGAGGAGATGGAAACCCTCAACACTACTCCGGCAACCAAGCTCGAAAATCTTGCTGAAAAGACCACTCAGCTTCAGGATCTGTACACCACGATTACCGATGCAACCGATGTAATCGCCAACTCGAACGACAAAAACACCGCCGCTCAGGAACTTCTGAAGGATGTCCAGGCTGCAATCGAGACTTACAATGACGAGTTTGCAGCTCTCCAGGCCTATGTGAACGGCATGATGGTAGGCTCGACCGTTGACCTCACTGCTGCCAAGGCTGCTGTGGATGCAGTTGCGGCTCTTGTGGAGAATGACAAACTTGTCGCCACCGAAGCTGTCGTTACATCGACACTCGAGGCTGCAAAGACTGCTGTCGAGAATGCTTACGGCACAGCCGCCGGCAAGGAGATGGCTGCCCTGCAGACATTGGTAAGCAAGGTTAAGGTTGCATTCAACGATGCCAAGGTTTACGGTGATCTCGATGCCAAGACCCTTGAAGAAATCAATACCGGTATCAATAAGATTGATGCTGCCGTTGATGACAAGACCGACGACACCGACCTCATCTACACTCCCGAGACCAAAGATGAGTTCCGCAAGACTGCAATCGCTTATGAGACCGAGCTCTCCGGCTACTACCAGCAGCTTCAGGGCAGCTGGACCGATGGCGAAGGCGACAACAAGAATCCGGATCCGGATCCCGCTGCAACCATCGCACAGGCTCTGCAGGATCAGTACGACGAGGTTTCGGCCGCTCTCACCGAGGCTCAGACCACACTCGAAGGCTGTCTGCCCGCTGTAACTGAATCTGACGAGAAGTTCGGCGAACAGTACGAAGCTCTCGCAACTCAGCTTGAGAACCTCAAGGCCGGTTGGGAAGCTGCAGGCGACCGCCTGATTGCAACTCAGGGCAACTATGCTGACGGCATGACCGAAATCGCAAAGGAGATCGAGACCATCTCCGCAGCTGTCGACGCCGCTCAGGCTGACGCACAGGCTGTCAAGGACGCTCAGGATGCAAGCAATGGATTCGCTGATAAACTGCAGGAGAAACTTGACGGCATGCAGACAGATCTGGATAATCTGAAGGCCACCCTCGCCGAGGACGGCGTTCTCACCCAGTATCAGGGTTGGGTTGCCAATATTCAGACGCTGATTGATACCGCTCAAGACGACCTTACTGCAGCAAAGGATGCATTCAGCCTTGATGAGAATTCTACGCTGACAAATGGAGAAACCATTGCTCATGATATTCTGTGGCTTGCAGTCAACGGTAAGTATGCGTATGCCGTAGTAGAGTCCAACAATGCAGCCACCGAGATTTCGGCCACCAACACCGTTCTGACAGGCAATATTGTTCCCGATGTCAAGGCTGATCTCAACGCGCAGCTTGCCGCTCTCCGTCTCCGCAAGGAAGTCGTGGACAACAAGATTCAGGAACTCAGTACGTCGGGGGCTGATTATCAGGATGACCTTGAAGGATGGGCTGCAGCATTCGATGCCGAGGCTCAGAAGGCCAAGGACATTGCTGACGAGGCCAAGGCAATCGCCGAAAGCGCTGCCGAGAACGAGTTCGTGCCCGGCGACGTTAACAACGAACCTGACGGTGTGGTTGACGTAGTGGATGTTCAGATGATCGCAACATGGTCGGGCGAAAAGCTTACCTACGATCAGATCAAGGAGCAGTATTCCGCACGTCAGGCAGCCGCCGCCGACCTCAACAACGACGCAATGGTGAACATCGCCGACGTTACGGCAGTTGTCCGTCTGGCAATGGATGCCGAGAACGGCAACGAAGGCGCACGCTACGCTTACGCCCGCGGCATTGCCGGTGGCAACGACACCATGGACATCGTGCCTCTGGGCACCGAGGACGGCGTACGCCGCTACGAGCTGAACCTCAACAACTCCACCGAGTTCATCGCCGGCCAGTTCGACGTGATTCTCCCCGCAGGAGTTGAGCTGCTCGACGCCAAGCTTGCCGACCGCACTTCGGATCACGTTATCCAGGTTTACCAGCACGAAGGTAGTGCAACCATCCTGATCTTCTCGATGAAGAACAGCAAGTTCTCCGGCCACTCGGGCGCACTGGTAGTTCTGGAAACCCGTGGCGCAGGCACCATCGACATCGAGAATGCAGTGTTTGTTGACGCACGCAACCAGCAGTACAACGTACAGAAGGGCAGCATGTCGTTCATCGACACCATCACCGAAGGTGCACGCAACCTGAAGGAGAGCATCTACAATGTTGCCGGCCAGGCTCGTCAGAGCATCCAGCGCGGCATCAACATCATCCGCCGCTCCGACGGTACAACCACCAAAGAGCTTCACAAGTAAAAACGATGGTGCGGGGCAGCCGCTGCCGACATGCCGGTGACGGCTGCCCGACACCATTTTCAATTATTCATCATTGAAATATCCGACAATAATGAAATTACTTACAAAACGATTTGGGTTCAGGGTGCTGATGGTGCTTGCAGTGATGCTGTGCGCGCGGTCGGTGTCGGCTGAAAACAAATTCTACATAGAACCGTTCACCATCAGCAGCTATGATGTGGTGAACGTTCCGGTGATGCTCGAGAATACAGGAATCAACCCCACGGGCTTCCAGTTCGATGTGGTTCTCCCGGCCGAGCTGGAATTCGCCGGTGAGCCGACGGCAAATCCCGCACGTCTCACCAATGTGCACACCCTGTTATTCAATAAAAATAACGGCCGTGTGCTGTCATATTCAAGCGACCGCCAGACCATCAACGGCACCGAGGGCGAGCTTCTGACCGTCCCCGTAAAGGTGAAGACCGGCATGCTTACCGAAAACACAGAGGTTAAGATCGGGATTGTGGACGCTACCCTCACCACCGCGCTCGGCGAACAGACCGTGCGCCCCGAGGATACCGAGGCAACCGTGACCCTGCAGGCGTTCACAGCCGTAGGCTATAGCCCCGCCGCAGAAGTGGTGGCCTTGCCCGGCTCTCCCGCCACAATCGAGTTCGCTCTCCGCAACAACTGCAATGTGCTTGGCATGCAGGTTGACTTCGTGCTTCCCGAAGGTTTCACCGCCGATGCAAGCGGTCTGAACCTCGGCACACGCTGCACAGCCGGCATCTCCAAGAGCGTTACTGCCAATGAGGGTAACGTTTACACCGTGCAGCTTTACAGCGCGATCGACAATAATATGCTCACCGGCAACGACGGCGTGGTGTTCACACTCGCCGTGAACGTTCCGGAGGATATGGAGGCCGACGCTGCCACCGTTACGGTGAAAAACCTGGATGTATCGTATGCCGCAGGCAAATCGATCACCGGCGAACCTTTCGATGTGCAGATTGTGAACGGCATGAAGGTGGCCGCTGCCGCCAATGCCGAGATCGAGGCACTTGAGCAGGAACTCACCAAGGTGCTCCAGCAGATTGGCGAGGAATGCGCCGATGTTGCCGAGGATTACACCGGCTCGGAGGTCTATCAGCAGATCGCCGCCCTGCGCACAGCCGTGGAGAACGCTTTCGAGGACGGTACGCTCAAGGACAACTACGACGAGATCATGAAACCCGTGGACGACATCAAAACCGCCATCTCCACCCTGCTCACCGACGCACAGGCTGCCGAGGCACAGTTCAAGGAGAACGAGCGTGTGGCCGCAAACCAAGCTGCCTTCGAGGCTGCAATGGCTGAGGCCGACAAGCTCCAGGAGGCTCTCGACGCTGCAAAGGCTGAGATCGCCAAGGATTATCCCGGTGTCGACGTGATAACCGAAATCGAGGCTGCCCAGGCCGCTGTCAATGCTCAGGTTGACAATATCAACAAGGCGCTTGAAGCCGTTGAGAACGAAGGCACCTTCGAATACACCGTTGATGCCACCGCCACCGACGCCGCCATTGCCGCCGCAAAGAAGGCTGCCGCCGACGAGGCAAAACGTCAGGCTGACAACAAGGCTGCCTATGAGGCTACGGTGGATGCCATCGACGCTCTCGAAACCAAACTCGATGAAGCCATCGCAAAGATTGCTTCCGATTATCCTTCGGCAAATGTGTCGCTCGACGTGATGCAGGCACAGAAGGCCATCGACAAGGCCCGCGCAGACGCTGAGGCCGCACTTGAGGCAGTCGAGGAAGAGGGCACTTACGACTACACACCCGATACAAAGGCTATCGAGGATATGATTGCCGCTATTCTGGAGAAGGCCGAACAGTCGGGCATCGAAATCATTACTGTTGACAATCTTCCCGCCGATGCCAAGCTCTATAATCTGCAGGGCATTCAGGTGAGCCGTCCGGCTGCCGGTACAATCGTGATTGTACGCATGGCCGATGGCAATGTCAGCAAGGCAGTTGTGCGCTGATGCGCAATGTCCTCCCGCATATATCTGATAAAAACGGATTTTGCTAATTGTTTTGATTAGTTGGCTTTAAGCGATGCAAAGCCAACAGCCGCCGGGCGGTGTAGCAGTTTTCCCCTGCACGCCGCCCGGCTTTTTTTGATTTTGCGGGATAAGTTCTGATAAGCTCGGATAAGTTCTGATAAGCTCTGATAAGCTCTGATAAATTCTGATAATTCTTATAAGAGCTTATCAGAGTTTATCGGGTCAAGCCGAAATATCGGTGCATGAAATCAGCATTTCTCCATGATAATGATTTCATCCACTTGTAGGGTCGCGACCTGTCGCGACTGCAGGCGGGATGTTGCAAATGAATGCCTGATGCTCAAATATGTTCCGCAAGGTTGCAGTCGCGACAGGTCGCGACCCTACAAGTGGATGGAGGCGACGTCGGTTTACGAGAATCAAATGCACCGAACGTTCGGCTTGAACCAGTTTATCCGAATTATATGTTTGAGCTGGCTGCGGTGGCTGCCAGCGTGGCGTGTGGCTGGGGCAGGGCGGGGTCATTAGGGTAAGTGCAAAAAAATCCGGGGCTTCCTTCACAGGTTGCTTCGGATTCAAGCCAAAAGGCTAAATTGTGATTCTAAAATTAGAGTTGTTTTCACAACTTCAGTGTAGAGATTATATCTTACTTACATTCATCTTGAAAAGTCGTCGAACAGACCGACGGCACGGCGCCTCACGGCGGATGAGCGGTCCTTGTATGATTAGTTCCGCAATAATCTGGGTATTAACAGTTCAGCAGATAATCGGTATTCGGACTTCTTTTCAAGTGCAAATATACGATGTTTTTATTTCCACAACAAATTTTTGTGCTCTTTGACATACTTTTGTAACCAAAAAGGCCAACAATTCTACGGAATTTAAATCGAGCAAATGAATTGTCGTCGGTAAGTGAAGAGACACGCATCGAGACATGCATACAGAGGGGTGTCAGGGCTGGAAGCCATTGATTATTTCCGCAATGCGGTGTGCGTCGTCGGGCGATGTGCAGCGGGATATGGGCAGGCTTACGCATGTGTCGGCCAAACGCTCGGTGACGGGGAGTCCATCGGGTGGCAGCACAGGTGCGTTCGTCAGCTGTGGCTGCATGTAGCATGGCTGACGGTGCGGCGGGGTGGCGTAGTGCATGTCCCATCCGATGCCGTTGGCGTCGAGCCACGCTGTGAACGCTTCACGGTGCGGGGTGTGGACCACAAATTGGTGGAACACACAGTCGGGGGCAAACAGCGGAAGCGAGATGTGCGGGTTGGTTATGGCGGAGCAGTAGACTGATGCAATCTGGCGGCGGTAGTCGTTCTCCTCGTCAAGATGACGGAGCTTGACCATGAGCATTGCGGCCTGGATGGAATCCATGCGGCAGTTGAATCCGCAGTATAGATTATGATAGCGTCGGTCGGCCCCGTAGTTGGCGAGAGCGCGGACGGTGGCGGCAAGTTCGGGGTCGTGGGTGGTGACAATGCCTGCGTCGCCCAGCGCTCCCACGTTTTTTGTGGGGTAGAAGCTCAGGCCTGCGGCATGACCGAGTCCGCCGGTGGCGTGTGTCCCGTAGAGGCCTGCAATGCAGGATGTCGCTCCGATGGCCTGGGCGTTGTCCTCGATTACAAGCAGGTTGTGCCGGGTGGCCATGTCGGCCAGCTCCTCGTTGAAGCATACGCGGCCGTAAAGATGCACGGGCATGATGGCGCGGGTACGGCTTCCTACGAGGCGCGCTGCCTTATGGATGTCGAGGTTGGAGGTCAGGGCATCGGGTTCGGCGAGCACGGGGATAAGGCCGGCGTCGGAGATGGCAAGCACGGACGCGATGTAGGTGTTGGCAGGGACAATCACCTCGTCGCCGGGCTTCAGGCGTCCCATTTCGATGTAGGCACGCAGAATGAGGCGGAGAGCGTCAAGCCCGTTGCTAACGGCCACGGCATGCGGGGTGCGTGCTATGTCGGCGATCCGTCGCTCAAGTGCGTCGACTTCCTTGCCGCCTATGTAGCGCCCGGAGCGCACCACACGGAGGGCTGCCTGCTCGAGTTCCTCAAGATATGGGGCGTTGACTGTGGCAAGGTCGAGAAACGGGTATTTCTTGGGTGTGGTCATTGGGTTAAGGATGGCTCCTGAATGGGATGTTGCGGTCAGAAAATGGGCTCGTGCGAACGCGAAAGCTCCTTGAAGCGGTCGAAGTCGTAGATGTAGTCGGCTTCATCGTAATCGTTCGAGACAAGCGACAGGCACACTGTGCCCGACGAAAAGTTGTCGAGCGTACGCCAGATGCCCGGGGGGATGAACAGCCCCTGAAACGGACGGTTGAGAGTGAAAGTGCGCCAGGAATAGCCGTCGCACAGGTTGACGTTGAGGCTGCCGCTGAGAGCTACGAGCAGCTGCGACATGTCGAAGTGCGAGTGGCCGCCGCGCTCGCTGCCGGCGGGGACATCGTAAATCCAGTACGCACGCCTGATGGCGAAGGGGATATGCTCGTTGTTCTGTACCACAGTGAGGTTGCCGCGCGGATCGTGGATGCGTGGCAGGTTGATTATGCGTGGAGTCTCGGGTTTCATATAACCCAAAGTTAGACATTTTTCCTGAAATGACAAATTCGGGATACGAGCAAGCCGTGATGCCGCCGGATGCCACGGTATGAGGACAGTATAAAAACAAGCAGTGTGTCATGACCTGGAATCGTGACACACTGCCGTTAGAATTCAAATTATAGGACCGGTTAGAACGTATATCCCAGCGACACAAGGAAATGGCCTGCGCCGAGGTTCTTGTGCAGCTTGACAAAGTCGGTTCCGTAGGTAAGGCCGAGGTTCACGTGGCGGTACTCGAAGTTGAGCCCGGCATGCCATCCCATCTGGAAGCGGCGCAGATGCTCGTCGCCCATCTGGTCCTTGCTCAGCAGGTTCACGCCGCGGCTGCCTTCCTGAAATTCGCCTGCCACGTTGCCGATGACGCCGTCAATGTCGGTGTCAATCTGGCTGTGCGCGTAGAGCTGGAGGCGGAAATCAAGGCCGACCTCCGGGGTGAGGTAGAAGCTGTCGGCCACCGGCACACGGTAGCTCACGTTGAGAGGCACGTTGAGGTTGATGAACGTGTTGTGGGCCTCGACGTCCACAAGGTCGTAGACCTCGTCGTCAAGAATCTCCTTCTCGTTGAAGAGGAAGCGTGCGTTAAGGCCGGTGCCTACGTACAGAGGCATGGTGCGCGACACGCGGAAATCGATGTTGTATCCTACGCCGAAGCCGTTGAAGTATACATTATCGGCACCTTTGGGATATAGGGTGGTGAGGTCGTAGAATGCTGAAACCTTGTTGATGCGTGCGGGAGCATCTTCGCTCTGTGCCATTGCCGGCATGACGCCCAGTGCGAGAACGCCGATTACGGCCATAATAAGTTTTTTCATAACAGTAGCTTTAGTTGTTGTTTAGCTTTAGTCTGCTTTAGTTGTAGTTTCCGTAAATGCTTTATCAATATAAAAACGCCCCGGGGCGGCATTTGTTCAATTGAAAAAATTTGTGTGGCGTTGTATCGGCCGAGGGGGTACCGTGAAAATTTGCTACCTTTGCAGACGATTGAGATGCCGCTGCATAAGCACCGTCCCGATTGGCAGATAAAACGATTTGACCCCATTCCCGCCCCCCCCAGATTATGAAAGATTTACAGCCAGTTATATTTCCGGACATGGATGCCTCAGGGCCAGTGATTATTGCCGGCCCCTGCAGTGCCGAAACCGAGACGCAGGTGCTTGAGGCTGCCCATGCGCTTGCGGCCATGGGCGTCCGCATTTTCCGTGCGGGCATATGGAAGCCGCGCACCAAACCGGGTGGATTCGAGGGAGTAGGCGCTCCCGGCCTGAAATGGCTGCAGAAGGTGAAGGAAACCACCGGGATGCACATTGCCACCGAGGTGGCCACCAAGGCGCATGTGGAGCAGGCTCTGGATGCCGGTGTCGACATGCTCTGGATTGGTGCACGCACCTCGGCCAACCCCTTTGCCATGCAGGAGATTGCCGACACGCTCGGAGAGCGGGGCGCCGATGTTCCGGTGCTGGTAAAGAATCCCGTGAATCCGGATCTGGAGCTGTGGATTGGTGCGCTGGAGCGGCTTTACAATGCCGGTTTGCGGAGGCTTGGTGCCATCCACCGCGGATTCAGCACCGACGGATGCCACATCTACCGGAACATGCCGCAGTGGCACATTCCCACGGAACTGAGGCTGCGGTTCCCGGCTCTGCCCATACTGTGTGACCCGTCGCACATCGGGGGGCGGCGCGACCTGATAGCGCCATTGTCGCAGACGGCATTCGACATGGGGTTCGACGGCCTCGTAATCGAGAGCCACTGCCATCCCGACGAGGCGTGGAGCGACGCCGCACAGCAGGTGACACCATGTCAGCTCGACAGTATTATCGGATCTCTCAAGGTGCGCGGACAGCATATGCCTTCGGAAAGGCTTGAAGTGCTCCGGCGTCAGATCGACGGCATCGACAATGAACTGCTCGATGTACTTGCCCGCCGCATGGAGGTGGCGCGTGAGATAGGCCGTTACAAAAAGGAGAGCAGCATGCCGGTGGTTCAGGCCGGACGCTATAACGATGTGCTCCGCTCACGCATCGATGCCGGTGTGCAGTTGGGAATGTCGGCCGAGTTCATGCGCACATTCCTGCTTGCCCTCCACGATGAGTCGGTGCGCCAGCAGCTCGACATCATCAACGATTGATACAATATCATCAACGACGAATAAAACAGCGCCATGCAGTTGTGTGTGTCACATGCATGGTGCTGTTGTGTGCGGACTGAGCTGTATGTGTGTTACCTATTGAAAAGTTCCGGATATCAGAGTTTTGCCAGAACCGGAGTGCCCTCCTCAAGTTTCTTGAGGCGGAGGAGCGCCTCGAGGTAATAATAGTCGGCGTAGATAATCGAGGCGTCAATCTCAGAGCCTGCCGGATGATGGCCGGTGGAGTGGTCGAGGAATGAGCTGCGGTTGTCGGCCGAGCGGTATTTGTCGGAGCTGAGGCTTGCGAGCATCTGTGTGGCCATGTCGCGATAGTGCTTCCCTTTATCCTTTTCAACATATTCCTGCAGTTCGAGCAGGGCGGAGGCCACAACGCAGGCTGCGGATGCATCGCGTGGGGTTGATGCGCTTTCGGGTGCATCGAAATCCCAGTAGGGAACGAGGTCGGAGGGGAGGCGTTCGAGATACACGTCGGTGACCTGCTGTGCGAAATTGAGGAACCGAAGGTCCTGAGTCTCGCGGTAGACCATGGTGTATCCGTAGATGGCCCATGCCTGACCGCGCGCCCACATTGAATCGTCGTTCAGGCCCTGATGTGTCATACCTTTGATGAATTCACCTGTTGTGGGGTTATAGACGGCCACATGGTAGCAGGTGTTGTCGGGGCGGAACTGATTGTTCATCGTGGTCTCGGCATGTTTCACTGCAATGTCGTAGAGGTCGCGGCTGCCGCCGTTTTTTGATGCCCAGAACAGCATCTCCAGATTTATCATGTTGTCCATGATGGTGTTGTGTCCGCCAAGCATCTCTACGTTGCGAGGCCACGAAAGGATGGTGCCCACAGCGGGGTTGAACAGTGTGGCGAGTGAATCGGCCGAAGCCAGAAGCACCTGCTTGAATTTCGGGTTGTGGGTGAGACGGTAGCCGTTGCCGTAGCTGCAAAGCATCAGGAATCCGAGGTCGTGGTCGAATATCGGACGCTGCGAAAGATACTCGAGCGCTTCGGTGAAGCGTTCGGCTTGGCAGCGGGTGTCCTCGTTGCGGTTCAGCTCATAGTCCATCCAGAGCACTCCGGGCCAGAATCCCGCGCACCATTCGTCGGGAGTGGCCTTGCGGCAATGCCAGATGGTATCGGCTCCCTCGATGTTTCGCGGCATCATGGTGTAGTCGATTGTGTCGCCGCCATGGCGCAGGTCAGTAAGAGTCTTTTTCACTTTGCCGTCGCAGTATCCGAGCGCTTCGGTCACGTCAAACTGTGCGACGGTTTCTGTGCGGGAGCTGCATGCTCCTATCATGGTGATTGCAGCAGCAAAAATTCCTATTTTCAACAGTTGCATGGCTATGGTATTCTTCTTATATCTGTTGCCGGGGGAGCCGGCAAGGTTATATTAGGTAAGCGTTTGTTTTTATTATCGTTTGTGGTAAGGAGTGGTGATGGAGACGTCGAGTACGTCTATCCAGCCGCGTTCGGGCATGCCGGCAGGCGCGATGCTGTAGAATCCGGCCTTTGCTCCGATCCATTTGCCTGCACGCGCCTTGAACGAAGCGGGTGCGGATGTGAATTTTTTGCCGTCGGTGCTGTAGGCGAAGCGGCACATGGCGCCTTCAGTCACCTCCAGACGCAGCCACAGGTCAAGTTCCATGTTGGCTATAAGACCGGCAGTGTAGGTGCGCGTGGGGGAGAGGGTGGCTATTTCAAAAGTCTTTTCGACGCCTTTCTGTTCGGCATCGGTGCACTGGGCCATGGTCAGGGTGAAGCTGTCGGCGGTTTTGACGGCGCCGAATGTGCAGTAGTCCCATCCCATCACCACCAGACCGGAGGCCACGCCCTCGGCATTCTGTTTGGCCGAAATGCGCACTTTGGCTGTCATGGTGAATTTTTCAGCCGGAAATTTCTGAAGCCACAGATTCGACACATCCCACAGGTTGGTGTAGCTGCTGTCGCAACGCTGGCTGTAGATGCGCATCATCCCGTCGTAGGTGGGATAGCCGAAATTGTCAGGTGCATAGTTGGCATGCCATTCGTAGAGCATGGGCGACTGGTGAGTGTCAAGTGTCAGCGAGCGGTCGGCGGGAGCGGGGCGGGTGAATGTTTTCACCGGTTCGCCGCATCCGTCGCCGTCAGGGTCGGCACCGATCACAGGCCAGCCGTCTTTCCATTCCATTGGGTTGAGGTGGATGATGCGGCCGTAGGCTCCGCGGTCCTGGAAATGCAGGAACCAGCTGCGTCCGTCGGGGGTGTCAACCCACGCACCCTGATGCGGGCCGTTGATGTCGGTCTTGCCTTGCGCCATGACTATGCGTGGCTCATAGGGGCCGTAGACGTTCCTGGAGCGCATGGCCAGTTGCCATCCGTCAACCACGCCGCCGGCCGGAGCGAAAATCCAGTACCATCCGTCCTTCTTGTAGAATTTCGGGCCTTCCACGGTGTGGTTCACGCCGTCGTTGCCGTCGAACACTATGCGCGGGTTGGAGATTATTTTTGTGCCGTCGGGCGAAAGCTCGCTCACGGTGATGATGCTGTTGAATCCGCTGCGCGATGCCGCCCAGGCGTTCGCAAGATACACGCGTCCGTCCTCGTCCCACAGCGGGGTGGTGTCGATGATGCCGCGTCCGGAAAGCACGCACACCGGTTTGCTCCATTCGCCCTCCGGATCTGTGGTCTTGACCATGAAGATGCCGAGATCGGGGTCGCCCCAGTAGATGTAGTATTCGCCGTTATGGAAGCGGATGGAGGGCGCCCACACGCCTTTGCCGTGCTGCACGCGGTCATAGCGGCCGTCGGGGAGTTCGGGCAGAGCGTAGTTCACGAGTTCCCAGTTAACAAGGTCGGTGGATTTGAGAATCGGCAGTCCGGGAGTGCACTGGAAGCTTGACGCGGTGAGGTAGAACGTGCGTCCGTCGGCCGATGCGGTGACATCGGGATCGGAATAGTCGGAGAATATGATGGGGTTGGTGTAGTTCTTAGAGGAAAGATTGACTGGATTTGACACAAGTTGCCCTCCGGCAGCCGTCGCGGCAACCGGAAAGCCAACTGTTGTCAACAGTGCTAACAAACAATTTAAAAACGATGCGATTTTGTTGCGTTTCATAAGCGTTTGTGTTAGCTGGATTCAATGAATACCTAACTTATCTTTACCTTACATGAAAAATCATTCATATTAATATACGTCCGTGGCATGCTGTGCGCTTAATGCATTCAGCGCTTTTTTGCAGGCTCGATGCGTATTGCAGCACCTCCGCGAGGCATTAGGTTGAATTTCAGATGGTCAGATGCCGACACTTTTTTGCTGTCGATTTTTACGTGCGTGGCTGTCTTGACTTCTTCGCCTCCGTCGGTATAGATGGTTGCGGTGTAGGGAGTGCCGGGATTGAGGAACGAGAGGTCGATTTCCACGTTGTCACCATCGTTGTTGGCCATCGCGCCCACGAACCATGTGTCGCCGTTACGGCGCGCCATCACAATCCCTTTGCCGGGATAGCCGCTGAGCACGCGCGATTCGTCAAAGACCGTGGCAAGATTCTCGAACCACGAGATTTCAGGCTCGCCATGATAGCGGTCGGGAGTGTCGTACCACAGGATGGTCTGCAGAGGCGAGTAGAACACCAGCGAGGCGGCAAGCTGATGTGCGTGCGTGTTGCGCAGGCGCTTGTCGAAATAGCAGATGGTGTAGTCGGCAGCACCGTTGAGCATGCGTGTGAACGGGAGGGTGGTGTTGTGTGTGGCATCCGGAAACTCCTCGTTGCCGCATATCCCCTCCTGGGTGAGGAGGTTGGGATATGTGCGCGAGAATCCCGAAGGACGGAATTCATCGTGGATGTTCATCATCAGGTGGTTGTCGGCGGCGGCGCGCACCATGTCGTGGAGCCATGTGGCCCAGCGGTGCGAGGCGTATTGCACGAATCCCGATTTCACGCCTACTATTCCCCACTTGTTGAGCAGGGGGAACAGCTCGTACATCTGCTTCATGAGCGCATGCTGGTTGACGTAGAGCCATATTCCAACGCCTTTCTCCTTGCCGTAGTCAACGACGCGCTGCATGTCGAGCTTGTCGACCACCTTGGTGGCATCGCCGTCGTGGCTTGTGCATGGGAGATACCACAGCCAGTCGAACAGCATGTAGGGGATGTTGTGGTCGGCGCAGAAATCGATGTTCTTCAGGCCTGCCTCGGTGGAGATTGAGGTGCAGCGCATGATTGTGCCCGGTTTCACCCAGTCGAAATCGCCCTTACGTTCGGGGTTGAGGTTGAGAACGATGTCGTTGTTCTCTATGAGTTGCCCCGGGGTGTCGGCGGTCATTATTATTTTCCATGGGGTGGCATAGTAGGTCACTATGTCCACAGGGGAGTACATCACCGACGACAGTGTGCCGGGATGTCCCTCGCGGGCAATGAGTTTGGTAAGGCACCAGTCGTCAACATCGGCATCGAGCAGTGCCACCCATTGTTTCGACGGGAGTTCGAGTGTCAGGGCGCGTTCCACCGGGCGTTTGATGCTGTCAACCGGCGTATGGTCGAAGAACGCCTGCGCCCATTGTTCGCTCCAAGCCATTGTGCCTTCGGGGAAGGTGTAGTCGGTGAGGTCGTCAACCACTTTGTTGAAAATCGCCGCGGGATGTTCGGGGAAAAAGTAGCGGAAGGCGATACCTTCGTTGTAGGCGCGCACCTCCACATCAAGCCGGTAGTCGCTCTTGTCCTTGCGGCTCATGTGCAGTGTGGCCGAATTGAAATTGTCGCGCACGGTGGAACGCTCGCCGTAGAGCGGATGCCACACGGAATCCACTGGTGCATGCACCGTGACGCTGTCGGTGGTGAGGAGGTCCATCCAGCACTCGGGCTGTGCGAGGTCGCGTTTACCAAGGGCCATCTCCCACACGCGGTTGTCAACGTGCAGGCCAGCGCGCGAGGGGCGGATAAGCTCCTGTCCGTCGCGTTTCACCTCATAGATGAGTTCTTTGCCCGGTTTGGAGAAATTCACCCGGTTACGTCCGTCGGGCGAGGATATGGTGAGCGTGTCGGCGGCTCCTGCGGTAAACAGGGACAGTGCGGCAGCGGCTGAAATCAGGATTTTTTGCATGGTCTTGAGATATGAAAATGGTGCGATGTGTTTTGGGAAAGGTTATTTGAATGTCACGTTGTCGACATGCTCGCCGATGAATATGCGTGCGAAATCGGAGGTCTTGTACCATTTCGGTTTTCCGGGCATGTCGTCGTGTATTTTCTGTCCGTTGATCACAAGGTTGTCGAATGTTATGTCCGACACTTTGCGGGTGTCGTCGTATCCGGCAATCACCGACATTTCAGCATGGTTGCCGTTGTAGGTGATGTCCTTGAACAGGACGTTGCTTACGCTGGTGCCGGGGGCGGCACAGTATTTTTTGTTGAAGAAGATGCGGATGTTCACAAGCTGCCCGCAGCGGAAATCCTCCACGCGGATGTTGTCGAATGTGACGTCGCGCACCACATTGTTGTCGCCGCAGCTGATGCCGAAGCATCCCTGATAGTCAATCTGCTGTTCATGGTGGTCGAGGATGTCGAGGTTGCGGTAAACGATGTTGCTGATGGTGTCGGCCGGTGCGTCAGGCCCGATTTCAGTGGCGCTGCCGTGCAGACCGATCATTATGGGGTGTGCCACGTCGGCCCACAGGGTGGAGTTCTCCATAAGGATGTTGCGGCATCCTCCTTTGAAGCCTTTGCGTGTGGCGTAGACGGTGGAGCAGTCGTCGCTGTTGCGGCAGAAGACGTTGCGGTATGTCACATTGTTCGAGGCGAACACGTTCATGCCGTCGCCCCAGCCGTAGGACGAGATGGATTTCACGTTGTTGATGTTGATTGAATCGCTTTGGCCGACAGGAATCTGCGTGAGGATGATGCCTTCCACATCGATGTTGCGCGAACGCTTGATGTAGACACCCTCGCCGCGTCCCTGCGGATGCACTTCGCCGCGCCCGTAGATGCGCACGTCGCGCACGCTGTCGGCAATGAGGCGGCCGTTGACACGGGCACCGCCGTCGATGTATACAGTTGTGCCGGAGGCGAGGCGAAGGCTGTCGCCCGGCAGATTGTGCACGCCGGGGGCGAAGTATATGAGGTTTTTCTGCTTTTTGAGATTCTTGAGCTGTCTGGCTGTGGGGCGGTGAGAGTCGATCGGGTTGGCGAAAAGGTGGAGATTGTGGAAAATGTCGCCGTTCACTTCCACCGAGAGGTTGTCGGGGCGGTCGATGGTGAATGTCACCACGTTGCCGGAGGTTTGCGGCATGATGCCGCGTGAGAGCGGACGCACACGTACGGAATCGACAGGTGCGGCACTGTTTGAGGTCACCTTCACTTCAACGGCGCCGCCGTCGAAATCGAAGTAGGCCATCGACGCCATGCGTACATTGTGCCGGGCATTGAGCACCTCGTCAACCTTCACGGGATAGGTGCACACAGGTTGCCACGGGCCGTCGGCCTGACGCACTTCCACTGTGAAGTCGTTGTTGGTTTCCACCCCGTTGCCTGCAGGGTAGGTGATTATCTCGGCCTGTGATGCCAGTGTCGCCGTGAGCGCTATGGCTGCGAAGAAATGTTTCATGGAGTCGTGTCGGGGATATTATCGGTAAGGATTAAAGAAAAACGGGGAGACAGGGTGAGGGGTTGGATCATCATGCCTCCCCGTTGTGAAAATCGGAGCGCTTTGTGCTGCCGTTATCCCGCTGACGGGATGTGGTGCGTTGTAGTCATCATTCGGTGTAGAGCATCAGAGTGCCCCAGCCGAGCTGGTCGCAACCGCCTGAATTGAGGGTGTAGCGGCTATCGCCATATCCGCCTTCCGGACGTATTTTTTCGGCCATCTGCTGCACGTATTTGTAGCCGGATGCCAGGCCTTTCTCCTTCGAGTAGTGGTGCAGGTAGATTTCACAGCCCGGACGCACACCGCCGCGGCCGCCGTCGTCGGCGAATTTTTCCTGTACGGCACCGTGGTCGTGGGGACGTCCGCCATTGCATGCGCAGTCGATGCAGTAGTTGTAGGTGGTGAAAGGAATCTTGTCGGCCGAGATTACCCACAGGCCGTTCTTGTTGGTATTGTCCGAACCGTCGCGGAGGTTGGTGAGCACCACGTATTCGGCCATCTTCATCAGCGCGTTGTCGTTTGCTGCAAAGAAGTCGAGTTCCTTGATCTGGGTGTTGTCCTTGTAGAGAGTGTAGGCCATCTGGGCAAGGTTGGCGGCAACCATTGTCGACATCATGGCGTGGCCTTGGTCACGTCCGCTCTCCTGATTTTGTCCGATGGTCTCGGTGGGGTCGAGAGGGTTGGTGTGGAATGCGTTCACAAGCTGCTTAACCGCGCCGTTGCCTTTCCCGTTGTTGAACTCGTTGACCACGTAGTTAACCATCGAATTGTCCTCGGTGAGAATGCCGATTGCAAGGAGGGAGCTGAGGTTGAGCAAGTCCCAGTTAGACCAATAGTGGGTGTCGCAGGTGTTGTATTTGGTCTCCATGAAGTCCATGTTGACCGATGCCCATACCTCTTTCATCCATGTTTTGAATTTCTCGAAGTCGGCTGCGGCCCAGTTGGGATATTTGCGGATGATTTCGCCTGCTGCTGCGAGGGTGTAGCCCTGTGCACCTGCAGCGAGAGCCTTGTTGGTGTTACCTGTCACAAGCGTGCAGGTGTTTGCCCAGGCGTTGAGGATGCGCACCACGGCATCGGCATATGCATCGTCGCCTGTGAGCTGCCACAGCAGAGCCATCTGGTAGGCTGCGGAAGCGTCGTGCGCGCAGGTCATGTAGTTCTCGTCGCCTGAGATTCCTCGTCTGACATCTACAGTGGGAGTCGGGTTGTAGTTCTTGTCAACGAAGCGGTTGCTTTTGAGGGCTTCGAACTCGTCCTTTACGGCCTGAGGAGCTGTACCGTCGGCAAGCGACTGTTTTACACGGTTGAAGTCGGCCTGGTTGTACATTACGCAGGGGTGGTTGTAGGTGTACTGGCCGTCGACCGGAGTATAGCGGTCAACCGGGGTGAGGTCAACCACGCCATATTCGTTTTCCTGGCAGGAGGTCATGCCTGCGGCGATGGCTGCGGCGGTCAGGAAAGATAATATCTGGATTTTCATTGTCGTATGATTCGTTTTTTATCGGAGCGCCCCGTGGCGTGGAGCCTTGCGGCGCTCCGGTGTAAACTGTTTTCGGCGTTTATTTGATTTTATTTTCGATGGTGCGGCCTTCGGAAGCGATGTAGTTCTCCACATCCTCGAGGGTCCTGAAGGTCTGTACCCAGTGTACTTCGTAGTCAAGCGGAGTTGTGGCCGGTTTGATGTCGGCATACTTGAACAGGAATGTTCCGAATGTAGCCACTGCTGTGGTGGGCAGTTTGCCGCCGGTCTGGAAGTTCTGGGTGGCCAGGTCGTAGATGAACACGTGTGTGCCGTCGTCAATCTTCCAGTCGTGCGCCCATTTGTTGTTGGTGCCGTTCAGACCGCCCTTGAAGTCCTTGCCTTCGCATTTGCCGGAGGTGTCGAGGGTGATGTTACGGGCTGTCACCTCAGGAACATCAATGAGGTCGTGCATGCGGATGGCGATGATGGGATAGTTGCCGGCGTGCAGATAGACGCTTTCGAAGCACTTGAAGTCCTGACGGAGCTTGTCGGAACCGGTGGCGGTGATGGTGATGTAGCCCGGATGCCATACGGTCTTGCTGCCGCCGCTGTTGTCTTTCCACACGTAGTCGTCCTCATTGAGGAAGAGTTCGCGGTGCAGACCGGCCGGGAGGGTCATCTCGATAGTGGCGGTGTTGCCTGTCTCGGGGCATTTGGCGGTGATGGTGAAGTCGCCGAACATGCCGTTCTTGTTGAATGTCACTACACCGTCGGCCACGGTTGCGATAGACTCGTCGGACGAGGTCCATTCGATGAGGTTGGTTGTGGCCTGTGCGGGCACTGTCGTGAAGTCGAGAGCCACCTTGTGCTCGTTGATTGCACATTCGTAGTTGCCCTTGGCGAACGCCTGATCGATGGTGATCTGCTCGGGCTGTACAATCTGCATGATGGTGATTGCCTTCGAGCCGCTCACGCCTGAGCCGTCGATGGCGGTGGCTGTGATGGTGACCTGGGCGAGAATTGCATCCGTAACCATGCCGGTTACGACACCGTTCTCATCCACGGTGGCAATTGATTCGTCCGACGAGCTCCAGCGCACTGTGCGGTAGGTGGCGTCGGCGGGGAGGATGCTGGCTTTCATCTGCATGGTCTGCGATGCGTAGATGGCATCGTTGTCGGAGCTTACCACAATCTGGGTGGCGGGCACCAGGGCATCGCTGACACGCACACGGATGGAGGCGCTGATGCCGGAACCGGAGATGTAGGGGTCCGGTGCCACGGTGATCATCGAGTAGCCGTCGCCTTCGGAGGAGAGGGCGGTGATGTTACCGTCGGCATCCACAGCCACGTTCTGGGGGTTGGAGGTCATCCAGAGTTTATCCTGGAAAGTGACATTGTCGGGATGGAGCAGAGCCGACAGGCGGTAGGTCTCGCCCTTGATCATGGGGAGAACCTGGGTGTTGGTTTCGTCGGTGTAGACGATGCCCTTGACTTCATCGGGGAAGGTGAGCTCGACCGACGAGGGGTAGATGGCCTCGGTGAGCTGGGCCGGCTCGTCGTCATCGCAGGCACAGAGCGAAACCGCCATGGCCGCTGTTGCGAGAACACCTGCTATATTTCGGAATTTTAAGAATTTCATGTTATTCTGTGATTCTGATGTTGTGTTTGAAAGTTATTGCCGGTTTACCAGCCCGGGTTCTGCTCGAGGGCGGGGTTGAGCTGAAGCTGGTCGCTGGGGATGGGATAGAGGTAGAGCTTGGAGGTCTGCTTCCACGCACCGCGGTCGGTGTAGAGGATGATGCAGCCGTCGGCATCGAGGGGACGGCCTGCGTGGTCGGCCCAGCCTGTCTCGTACCATGTGCCGGTGATCTGAACGCCTGTGAGGTCCTTCGACATCTCTTCGGGAGCGGTGGCCCAGCGTTTGAGGTCGTCGATGCGGAAGCCTTCGAGGAAGAGTTCCACGGTGCGTTCGCGGCGGATTTCATCGCGCATGCTAAGGCCGTTGGCGCTTACCAGTTCGTTGCTCAACTCGGTCATGTTGGGGTTGACGCGTTTGCGCACCTCGTTGAGCCATTTGAGGTCGGCGTTGTCGATGCGGTTGTTGAGCTCGAACATGGCTTCGGCATAGTTCAGATAAACCTCGGCCAGACGGATCACGGGGTAATCGTAGCTTTCGTACTGGTCGGCTACGCGGCGCTCTGTGGCCCATTTGCGGGGTGCATAACCCGATGCATTGGTGGGTGCGCCAGCGGTGAAGTATTTTTTGGAATCGTCGAAATCGGTGTCGTTCCATGCTGTGCGCGAGCGCTCGTTGTCGAAGAATTTTGTGCCGGGCATGAGCAGGGTGTTGTTCATGCGGTTGTCGCGGTTCTGATATTCGGCGGCGGCGCTGCTGACGTCGTTGCCCTTGAACTGAGGGTTTACGGTGCCGTTGTACTTGATGGGGAGGCCGTTCTGGCACACATACATCTCGGCGAGTTTGCGGGTTGCCCAGAAGTTGTAGGTGGTGGTGAGGGCGTGGGTGATGTTCATCACGCATTTGTCCTCGGTGCGCTGGCGGCGTGCCAGGATGTACTCGTGGTTGTCGGCTTTCACCAGTCCGGCGGGGTTGCACTGCTCGTCCTCGAGGATGAACATGTAGCGGTAGGCTTCGGTGCCGAGGGCTGCAGGTTTGAACAGCGAGTAGCGTGCTCCGCTGATGACGCGTTTGGCGGCGTCGGCGGCGATTTTCAGCAGGGAAGCCGCACGGGCGTTGGTCGAGGTGGCGTTGGCACCGTCGGTGTGGAATTTCTGCCAGGTGCCTTCGTAGAGGGCCACACGGCTCAGTAGGCCACGGGCAGCGTCCTTGCACAAGCGTCCGTTTTCGGTGGGCTGCTCGGGCAGGCCTGCCTCAGCATCGAGGAGGTCCTGCACGCACTGGTCAATGACCAGAGAGCGGTCGGTGCGGGGGCCATAGAGGGCTTCGGAGTCGATGTCGAGCGGTTCGGTGAGCAGGGTCACGTTGCCGAATGTCTGCACCAGCTCAAAGTAGTTCATGGCGCGGAAGAACTTGGCTTCGGCCACGGGAACCTTGATGGCTTCCTGATCACTGAAATCGGGAGCGTTCTTCAGCAGCAGGTTGCAGTAGTATATGTTCTTGAAGTTGCCGTTGTAGAGACCGTCGCCGGTGGGGATTGTGTTCGTGCCCTGGCTGGAGGGGTTCACGTTGGTGGTGCAGAGGAGGTCGCTGCGGAAGTCGCTGTGGACGTTGTCCTGCACGCCGCGTCCCAGGTTGGGGAGCCATCCGTAGAACTGGTTGGCGAAGAGCTGGAAGTTCTCGGCCGTGCTCCACACATGGTTGTCGGACATTTCAGCCTTGGGCTCCAGGTCCATGCATGAGGGCAGGAGGGTGGCCATGGCTGCGAGGCATCCGGCGGTTATATATTTTTTGATTTTCATTTGAATCTTGTTTTTCTGTTTTATCGGCGCGGAGACCGATGTTGATTTTTGTTAAGGTTCAGCAGTGGATCAGAATGTGAGATTCAGACCGAATGTCCAGTTGCGGGTGAAGGGGTAGCGGCTGAAACCGGAATCGGCCGAGCGTCCGGCTTCGGGGTCGTAGCCGTCCTGCATCTTGGTGGTTTCCCAAAGGTCCTCGCCGGTGATGTACACGCGGGCGTTGGTGAGGCAATGGGTGGCTTTCATCCATTTTGCGGGGAAGGTGTAGCCTACGGTCACGTTCTTCAGACGCAGGTAGCGGCCGTCCTGGGCTGTGAGCGACGATGCCTGATAGTTGTAGTTGTTGATGGCATTGTCCACGATGTAGGGCGAGAAGTATGCGTCGGGGTTGGATGGTGACCACACGTTGCCTACAGATGCGTTGGCAGTGTTGGTGTACCAGTTGCGCATGGGCACTGTGAGGTTGTTGATGCCGCGGTAGATGAAGCGGTTGGCCGCACCCTGGAACACGAAGTTCACGTCGATGCCCTTCCAGTTCACGCCGAAGTTGAACGAGTAGCTGATTTCGGGGGTGTCGGAGCCGAGGAAGATGTAGTCGTTGTAGTCGAGCACACCGTCGCCGTTCTCGTCGCAGAACATGTTGTCGCCCACACGGAGGTTGTCGGGCATGCCCACGCCGTTGTTGGGGAAGAATTTGTCGACATAGGCTTTCAGCTGCTCCTCGTTCTGGATCTTCCCGCCGTAGCGGAGGCCGAAGAGCGAGTTGATGGGATAGCCCTGACGGACGCTGGTGAATCCGGATGTGAGCAGAGTGGAGCCCTGGATGTCCTGAATCTTGTTGCGTGCGAAGGTGAATGTTCCGCCCACGTGGTAGTTCCAGTCGCCCACGCGGCCATTGTAGGTGATTTGGCCGTCAAAACCCCAGTCCTTGAATTTACCGGAGTTGGACGAGGGAGCCTTGTCGCCAAGGAGCGAGGGGTAGGTGACGCCGATGAGCATGTTGTCGTTATGCTTCTCGAAGTAGTCCACCGAACCGGAGATGGCTCCGTTGAGGAATCCGAAGTCGAGACCGACGTTGAAGTTCTTGATGCGTTCCCACGAGCGGCTGTTCGAGGCGAAGGTGCCGTTGGTGGTGATGGTGCTGAGCTTGTCGTTGCCTACATATGCGCCGTTGTTGCTGTTGATCACGTAGAGCTGGTAGCCGTCGTAGTTGCTGATGCCGCTCTGGTTACCCATTTCGGCGTAGCTGAGGCGTACTTTCAGGTTGGAGATCCAGTCAATGTCGCGCAGGAATTTCTCCTGGTTGATGCGCCATGCGCCGGACACGCCGTAGAAGAATTCCCAGCGGTTCTTGCTCTGGAATTTTGAGGAGCCGTCGTAACGTCCGTTGAATTCGAGGAGATAACGGCCGTCGAAGTCGTAGTTAAAGCGGAAGAAGTAGCTGAGGTTGGAGAACTGCCAGCGGTTGGCCAGTTTCTTCTTGTCACCGTCGAGGTCGTTGATCGACACTTCGCCCGTACCGTTGATGATGTCGAGGGCGGTGTTCGGGTCGCGCACGGCCACACCGAACACGCGGTAGTCCTTGAACTCATACTGCACACCGGCTGTGAGGCTCAGGTTGTGCTGCTTGGCGAAGGTGTGGTGGCCGTGGAGATAGCCGGTGAGCGAATAGAAGTCGGTGCGGCTGCTGGTGGAACGCGAGTAGGGGGAAACGCATCTCGTCCTTGCCTGCAGGCACGTCGAGATAGGTGTAGGTGTAGGTTTTGCGCACCATGTCGCGCCATGCGGCCGACGAGTTGTAACCAACATTCACGTTGGCGTCGAGCCAGGGGGCGATGTCGGCCGAAAGCGTCTCGCTGATGTTGATGGCCGATACGGTGAGCTTGTTCTCGCCGCCCTCTTCGATACGTGCCACAGGCGACACCCATGTACCCCATTTATAGGGCTTGCCGGAGATGGTGGTCAGCGGCAGACAGGGCTGCGGCATCTGGCCTACGGAGATGGCTTCGCCGATAAGGGTAGGTGCAACCTGCTCCTGACGGTTGTATGCGATCATCGACTCCAGGCGGATGCGCTTGGAAAGCTGCCATGTGTCGTTGAGGCGGATGTTGTAGCGCTGGTTGTTGTTCTTGCCGTACTTCAGCGGGGAGCCGTCGTACATGTAACCGAGCGACAGACGGTACTTGTTGGCTTCAGAGCCGCCCGAGATGCTGAGATTCTGCGACGTTGACCATGCGTTGCCGAACAGCGAGTCGACCCAGTCGACATCGTCGGCAAACACGAAGTCGCCCACGTCCTTGAAGCCCATGTCGCCCCAGGGGTTGGCCGACGGACCGTTGAAGCCCATGGCCGGGTTGTTGATGTTGATCACCTGGCCGGCATATTTCTTCACCATCTGGGCATACATGAGCCAGACGGCGTTGCCGTTGCCGGGATTCTCGTTGGCTGCAATGATCATGTCGGCCCATTCGGTGGGGCTCATCAGGCGGGCCATCAGACCGGGATGACGCATTGTGGCCGAACCGCTGTACTCTACCTTCACACGGCCTTCCTGACCGCGCTTTGTGGTGATGAGCACAACACCGCCGGCTGCGCGCGAACCGTAGATGGCGGCGGCACCGTCCTTGAGGAAGTTGATGCTTTCAATATCGTTGGAGTTAATGAGGCGCAGGTCGTTGACGCTTTCCGAGGCCACACCGTCGATGATGATAAGGGGCTCGGTGGAGTTGATTGACGATGCACCGCGCAAGTTCATCGACCATCCTTCGTCGCCGGGAGCCGACGAGCCACGGGTGATGTTTACACCGGCCACCTGGCCCTGCAGAGCCTGAAGGGGGCTGGAGAGGTTACCTTTCTCCTGGAATGCCTTGGCATCCACAACTGTCACGGCACCTGAGAGCGATTCTTTCTTGGCTGTACCGAAGCCGACAACCACAACCTCGTCAAGCATTGTGTTGTCCTCCTCGAGCACAATGTCGAGATGGCTGCCGGTGACTTTGACCTGCTGGGGCTTGTAGCCTACATACGACACGGTGAGTGTTGAGCCCTGTGCGGCGCGCAACGAGAAGTTGCCGTCGATGTCGCACGAGGTGGCGTTGGTGGTTCCCTTGACGGCCACTGTGGCGCCGATGAGGGGTTCGCCCGCAGAGTCGGTCACTGTACCTGTGATGGTTGCCGCAGCGGCTTCAGTGGCCGCCTGGGCATGTGCCTTCTGGGGCACGCCAACCAATACCAGTGCCGTTGCGAACATTCCGCACGCGAGTATGCCGCGCATCGAAATTTTGAGGAATCTCTTTCGCATAAATGAGACTTGTTTGGATTTAGATATTAAGATTAAAAAGATAAAAATATTGTCAGGGGAAATTGTCCGGGGCGACATTGCCGCACTGTTGTTGGCGCGTGCTGTTGCCGCGGGCCATAAGGAAGGCGTCGTTTGCCATGGACCGGGCGCCTTTGCTGTATGGCTGCCTCAGGCGATGGCGACAATGTATTGGCGTACGTCGCGGCGCCCCATGCGCAGGTGGTTCTCGATGGTGCGTCCCGAAAGGTTGGTGGCTTCCGAGATTTCGTCGATCGACAGCCCGTCGTAGCGGCTCATGCGGTAGACAAGCTGACGCTGTGTGGAGCAGGCATACGCGTTCCAGTTCCTTTGCTGCCAGGTCGCGTGCCGACACTTCCGATTCCACGTCGGTGGCGTAGATGCTGCCTGAATTCATCAGGTCGGCATGCACGTTTTCCGCTATATATATGTGGCGGAGGTAATCGTTGATTGTGTTGCGGGCGATGGTGAACATGAATCCCTTCACGCTTTCGGCATTGAGGGGCTTTTCGCATTCAAGCATCTTCATCCACACGTCGTGCGCCAGATTTTCTGCATCGGCCATGCAGTTCACGCGTTGCGCGATGAAGCGCAGCAGTGTGGCTGAGTGCCGGGTGTAGAGGTCGGCGACGAGTTCGGCGTTCTGACAGGTTGAGTTGTTCATGGCATGTTGATTTTGATTAGTCCATAATCTTCGGATGCAAAATTAGAGGCTAAATCAACCCTGTACAACATTTTTACCTGCGGGAATATCCCGTTTGTTGCAGTTAGACAAATTATGCTATATCATATTGAAGTGTAGTTATTTAAGAATTTGAGACGAGTAGTTTCATAAAAGTTTGAGACTAAAAATTTCTTTATTTCGTCTGCATTTGTTGCTTTTGCCAAGATGGAATCCGGGAATCATCCGGACTGAGTCGAAGCACTGACGGGATTGCAGGGATATGCCTTTGGCATGTGAAATCATTTTCACAGAATATTTGCACTCGCCGTTTCCAAAGCCAAAGGCAGATTTCCTACAAATAAATGGCGGTAACTCTGTGTGCGTTTCAGGCAGCGCACCTAAATTCCTTTCTGGCCGCCGCACCATCAATTGGAAGATTTCTGTTTTTTGAGAAAGTCGGCGGGAGTGATGCCGGTGAGGTTCTTGAAGTGGCGGAAGAAAGAGGCGCGTGAGGAGAAACCGCATTTCTGGCTCATTGCCGTGAGGGTGTACTTCGAGGAATCGGGCTGACTGACCAGACGCTTGAATTCCGCCACACGGTATTCGTTTACATAGTCGTAATAGTTTTTGTGCAGGAACTGATTGAACAGGAATGAGAGCGCGTGAGCCGACGAGCCGATCATTTCGGCGAGATCCGAGCTTTTGAGGTCGGGGTTGGTGTAGGGCTTTTCCTGCTTCATCAGAGTTTCGAGCTTGCGGTGGAGGCGGCGGCATTCCTCGTCGGAAAGGCGTGTGGTGCGGTAGCGTTTCAGTTGCTCGTCGAGGGCTGCCTGTTCGGCCGCATGGCGGTCGGTCTCTTCCTGACGGATGCGGAGAAGGTTTTCGGCTCTGGCGCGCATGCGCAGCCGGATTAGTAAATGCAAGCACAGAGGCAAGGAGGATGAGAATGATGCTCGCCACAATGGCCCAGTTGACGCCCCGGCGCACGGTGATGTCGATGGAGGTTTCGCTTGTGGGGTCGCCGGCCTGGCGTATGCGGAACAGGTAGGAGCCTTGCGGTAGGTTGAAATACTGGATTTTCTCATGTCCGTTTTTCATGCGCCATGAGGGGTCGACCCCCTCGAGCATGAATTCCACACGCTGGTTGCCGGGTTCAATGTAATCGAAGTTGGCATGAGATATGGTGAAGTTATTCTCATTGTCGGCCAGATCGAGCCGCATCCTTTTTGTTGCCCCGGCGCAGCCGGTGCATCACGCTGCGGCCGTTCGAGGTGATGTCGGTGATGTCGGGCAGGCGCATTGCCGTGGCCTGCTGGCGGAAGTTGTCGTAGTTGAGCTGCACCAGTCCGCGGGTGGTCCCCATCCATATGTCGCTGTTTTCATCGCGGATGGGGCTGCAGTGGGTGAACACTTTGCTTGGCAGTCCGTCCGACTCGCTGAAATACCGGAGTGTCTCGCGGCCGTCGTAGCGCACGAGTCCCATTTCCGAGCCGATCCAGAGCATGCCGTCGGCATCGTCGGTGATGAATGTGGCCGCGCGGTTGGTTGCGGGTGCCACTTCGGTGAGGGGGCGGAAATCGGTGAGGTCGAGGTTGCTGGTGAAGATGTCGCCACGGTCGGGCACGAAGTAAAGGCGCTTGTTCTTGTCCTCGAACACGTCGCGGATTTTCTGGTTATTTACGAATCCGGCGGGGAATCCTTCGGTGCTCAGGCCGGTTCCGCTCCACACGGCGATGCCGTTCTCGGTGCACATCCATCCGCGCCCGGTGCTGTCGAAGAAAATTTCGTAGACGTTTCCCTGGGGGAGGTGTGAGTTTTTGGAGCTGAAGTGCAGGTTGTCGCCGGCCGACGGGCGGTTGGAGAGGCGGTATATGCCGTCGGATGTGCCGATCCACAGATAGTTGTAGCGGTCGGGCGTGATGACGAACACTGTCTCGTTGTTGTTGAAACCGGGAGCGGGACTGAACGACTTCAGTGTGAGAGTGGCAGGATTGAAGGTGTACATGCCGCCGTTGTAGGTGCCTATATAGAAAAGGTCGCCCCACTTGGCTATGCAGAAAATCATGTTGGAGCGGAGCTGCGGCATGGTGAATGATGCGGAGCGCCCGGTAGATTCGTCGAAATAGAACAGGCCGTCGCGTGTTCCGATAAGTTTTCGCGGCCCTTCCACGGCCACGGCACGAACTGCCATGTTGCGTGTGTCAGTTGAGGTGGCGGGATGGTAGGCGGTGAAGATGTCGCGGCGCAAGGGGGTGTACTGCACACCGTCCTGATAATATCCAACCCAAAGCAGCCCCATGTCGTCGGCAAGAACCGAGTAGACGGAATTCGAGCGGAGCACATCGTCAGTCTTACCGTTGAAATGCAGATGATGGAGTGCGTCGCCTGTGGCCGGATCGATGATGAACACGCCGGTGCCGTCGGTCGACGCAATCAGAAGCCCTTCGCGCACCGACATGGCCGTGACAATGTTGTTGCCTAGATTAATGAGTGGCAGGCGAGTGCCTTTGCTCATGATGAAAGGGAGGATGCCGCCTCCGCGCGAGGCTACGAACAGTGTGTCGCCGATTGAGACGATGTCCGACGGGCTGAAAACGCCGTTGAACGGGAAGTGCTGGAACTCACCTTTGTCTGTGAGGAAATGGTGGAGACCGCGTGCCGATGCACCCCACACGTCGCCTGACGGGGTGATGTGCAGTGCGGTAAGGTTGTTGGCGCTCGACATCACATCGGGGTTCAGGAGATAGCGCTGCATGCGGTTCTTTGTGAAGTCGATGGCGAACAGCCCTGTGTTGGTGGCGGCGAAAAAGGGTGCTGTTGACGTAACCGAGGGCATTGACGGATGTGTTGATGCGGTCGGGGAACATGGCTTCGAGCTCGTCGGAGAGTCCGGTCTGACGGTAGAGTCCCGACGCGTTGCCCATGAATATCTCGCCGCGCTCCCCTTCGGTAATGGCCTTGACGCGTTTGATGTTGAGATTCTCGCCCGGAATGGGGTAGCTTTTTATGCTATTGCCGTCGAAACGGTCGAGGCCCAGACCTGTGCCGAACCAAACGAAGCCGCGCGAATCCTTGAAAATCCGGTTTACAACGTGGTCGCTCAGACCATCGTTGATGTTGACCGATTCCAGCGGTTTCGCGGATAAAGATAGTGTGGCTGCCAATAAGGCTGAAAAGAATATGCAGAGTTTTCGGAGATTCACAGTTCAAATAAGGCCGTAGATAAGAAGCTTTGGTATCGATTTTAATGCAATATTAACTCATTTCGGAAATTCCAGTCACCTTCCGGAGGTTAAAATTTCTTAATTGTTGCGATACAGAGGTCTCCAGAGGCCTTTTCTGATCAGCGGGCGATGGGGGTGAGGGTGTCGGCGGCGGGGAGCTTGTGGCGCTTTTTGCCGATGGTGATGGTGGCCGGAGCTGTGGCGCGGTAAGCGTAAGTGCCGTCGGGCCGGAGGGTCACGAGCACATCGGCAGGAGTGGCGGTGGTCACGGAGATCTGCGGGGTCACAAGCGATGTGCCTCCGGTGAGGAGCCATTTGCCGGCTGATGCCAGGACGAACGAGCCTTTGGCCGAGATGCCGGGTATGCTCACTGTGGCGTCGGGATTATCGGACGACAGGATGAGGTCGTGCGTGCCGTCGGTGAGTGCGACATCTATGGCCACATGGCTGCCCTCTGCGTCGGCCTTCACTTCAGGATAGCTTACAGATACGATGCGCGAGGGTGATGCGGTTCTGGTCGGTTCGAACACGGCCACGAATGGGCGGTTCCATGCCTCGCCGTTCTGGCGTGCCACAAAGGTAAGGGTGGGCTGTGCCTTGATGTCGTAAGGCATGCCGGGAATGCGCGAGAGGCCCTCGGTCATGGGGCTGAGTGCCGAGAACACCGTGCGGTCGGGGGCACGTTGCATCCACATGTTCATCTCCACCCTGGAGCTGTCGGGCATATCCACGGTGTAGAGGGCGCGGATATCGGCGGGGGTGACGGCTTCCTGCTGGTTATAGATGTACGAATAGGCGCCCAGATGCGCACCGGCGAAGGCAAGCTGCTGCGAGGGTGAGAGTTGCAACTGTGTGCCGTCGGCGTTGGCAAGCGTCATGTGCTGGCCCATATTGTGGTAGAAATAGTCGTGAAATTTGTCGCGGCCGTTCTGACGACGGGAGCGGAAGATGTCCACATAGTAGCCCGTGGAGTCTGAGGTCTCGATGATGGCGTTGATGCGGCGCTGGTCGGCCTGCGATTCAGGTTCGAGGAAATAGATGTTGCTGACGCTCACCGGGGTGTACTCCGGAGTGGATGCCGCAGGGAACAGACCATCCACGCGGAAGGGGTGATTGCTTTTCATCACGGGGTAGGAGGAGATGCCGTCGACGCATACGGTGTTGTGCGCCGGGAACTGGCTGTAGTATTCCTTATAGTCCAGCCCGGAATAGAGCGTAAGGCCTATGCCGCCGTCGGGAGCGAGGCGCAGCCCGTGGCCGTAGAGTTCCATGCTTATGCCGTTGGCATGCATGTGGTTGCCTTCGCTGCCGTTGAGGGCTATCATGAGCGAACGCTGGGGATCCATGCCTGTGCGCTGCACCAGCCATGAGGCGTTGGGGGCATGGAAGGTTGGGGTGACGTAGGGGAGGAGCGAGTCGGCCTGCACGGCGGCGAGCATGCGGCGGAAGCGGGCTTCCTGCTGCGGTTTGCCGAAACGCACGGCGTTGTCGATGAGGCGCTGATAGATGCGCGGGTTCACGCGCGAGGGGTGGGTGTCGCCGAACCCGATGGTGAGGGCGTCGGGCATCATGTACTGTGGGTAAGCCTCGGCAGCCTTGGCAATGACGGGAATCTGCTCCACGAGGTCGATGCCGAGTTCACGGCCCACGATGTCGGCTATGTCGGTGAAGTCGTTGAGCACCACCATGGAATATCCGGCACATTCGGCCCACACGCCGGTGGCGGGATCATAGCCGTAGGCGGCAAGCTTGGGTACGCTCCATTGGCGTATGGAAGAGTAGTGGAGCACACGGTCGATGTAGTGCCGGCGTCCTTTGCCGTCGGCATATGCCTCGTCGGGCTGCAGCAGCAGGGCCACTTTCAGGATGTAGCGCGCCTGCATGAAGTTCCAGTTGTTGTGGGGCACGCCGTTGGCCTCGATTACATCTGCCCATTTCTTGAATGCGGCGTCGTAGACGGTGCTTTTGCCGGGGAAGTTCTTTTCCAGATAGGGCCTTAGGATGGGATAGATGGCGGCCATCTGGTCGAGCGCATCCTCATGGATCACCTCGAACGACTGCAATCCCACCAGTGTCTGCTGGTGGCCGTTCTCAAGGTCGTGGGGCATCTCTTTCCAGTAGATGCCGGTCATGTAGGTGTCGAACACGTTGGCAGCCGCCTGTGCGTATTTATCTTCGCCGGTGGCCTGCCACAGGAGGGCAGCTGTCTTTGCCAGGCCTCCTATCTCGTTGTTGATGCTGTTTATAATGCATCCGGTGGCACCGATGGGGGCCCATTCTTTAGGCTTGCCGGGGAGAGTGTTGTTGGCAAGATACATGCCTCGTGGGTCATCGCTGCCATAGGGTGGCAGTTCGGCTATTGACGGACGGGCATAGTTGGTGGCATGGCTGCGCGCGCCGCTGAGGTGCACCGTGGGGGCTTCGGCGGGAACGCCTTCGGCAACTCCGGCATAGTTCTCGCCTTTGATGTATTCCTGCCGGGCACGGGTGTTCCAGTGCATCTGCAGGCGCGATTCAAGCCAGTGGGGGCCGCTGTCAACCATGGCTTCCACCTTCTGTTTCCATTCCTCGACTTCACGGGGAGTTGCGCCATCGGCAGCGACGGCACACTGGCAGCCCATGCCCCACAGGGCGGCTGCTACGAATGCAGGGAGTAGTTTACGGGTCTTCATACTATGAAAATATACGCCTGTGGCCCACTGTTCACTCAACGTCGGATTGCAGTGAAATATTATGGATGCCATCCGGAACAGATGTAAATGTAGCTGCTGTGAGCTATTTGTCTAACGGAAATCCGGGCGGTGCGCTTGCCATGAGGGTGCGCATCGCCCGGATAAAATGAGTACAGGGATTGAAGCCTGACGGTGTTGTATCTGAATCAGAGAACTACTTTCTCAACTTTGCTGCCCTGACGGCGGATGTAGATGCCGTTTTCGGGATTGGCAACGCGGATGCCCTGGAGGTTGAACCACTCAACCGGTGCATCGGCATCTTCTGCCATAACGTTCTCAACACCACTCTGGACTTTTGTTTTCAGAATTAGACCAGTTTTATCAGCGTTAGGTTCAAGTTTGTAGCCTAAATCATCCGGCAGAGAGAACATGTTGATATCGGTTGTTCCGGTTATAAACGGTTTATCCAGACCGGCGATACTTTCTGCATTGTCAAAAGTCAATTCAATTGGTGTTATAACAGCCTTAGGTTCTGCTGCTTCTATAATAATCTGAGGATATTTTGTTCCCGAAACTGCACAGATGTTGGCTGTTATCTTGTTATCACCGCTTAGATATAATTTACCGTTGGCATTTACATTAACAGAGCTGAATTGGCAGTTCTCAAGGTGTGCACTGCCTCCATCTTTTATATTGACTTTTTGTGCTGTAGTGATGAAATTCTCAGTACAGTTGATTAAATACATGTTGCCTCTTGCAATATTCAGCATTGGGCCTGTAACCTTTTCGTTTTCATTTACAAAATTGATGTTTTCAAAACGAAGCATCGGATTAGTTGCAGTATTTGTCAATTCAATCAATACGTTGTTGTCAGTGAAGGTTCCGCGGGTAATGTTGACTGGTTCGTCAGTTGCAGATTTAAATGTTGCATTGAAGTTTGCAGTATTGATGAGCCAGCGGCTTGGAATTGTGATACCCTCATTGAGCGATACAATGTTTTCAGTTTCAGTGAGGGCATCCAATAATGCTTCCCAAGATTTCACGCCGTTATTATTTACATTCGCAATATAGGATTGGGCGAGATATTGCAGGTTGTTTCCATTAATCTCAACAGCAAACCCTGTGGGGCAATTGAATGCAAATTTATCAAGGTCAGTGCAGTTATAAACAGCCGTTGATCCCGATGTGTAGGAAGCATCGAAATAAACAGGCATTTTGGTTGCATTTGAAATGCCGGCATCAGTTACTTTTATTCCTTTACCGCCATATAAGAAAAAGCTTGCAGTGGAGTTGTCCCCTTCAATTTGAAGGGCGGTAGATGCATCAGAAACATCACTATTGTTGCTGATAAAGCCTCGGCCTTCCTGCTGCATTTCGCAATCTGTAAATGCCACGTTTTTAATTATGGCTTTTCCTTGACTTTTGAGATGAATGATGCCATCAGTTGTGCCATTATTTTTGCGTAACATTTTTATGTTTTTGAATGTCACATTGTCAAAAATGAATGTTCCAGTAGCACCGGCTTCAATGAAAACTGTTGTGTCCCAGACTTTACCGTTACCATCGAAACTTATGTTCTTGAATGTGAAATTTGCGCCATTACCCATGTTGAATGCAATTTTACCGCGGTTTGTCATTCTTATAGCAGCTTCGGCATCAACTCCTTCGATTGTGGCTTTGGTACTTATGGTTATGCGGTCGGAGATTTCAACCAATCCGGATATTTTAATGACATCGGTTTCGTTAGTCGCAGCTGTAATGGCATCACTTAAGGTGTTGTATGGGGTGTCGCCGATTTTGATGTCGGCGAGGAGAGTGCTTGTGCAGAGAGCGGCGCAAGCGGCGAGAGTAAGGATTTTTTTCATTGTATTGTTGTTTTAGTGTTAAAGTTCTTCATGGGGTATGGGAGGGTGCGTGTGCGGGCACTCCGTCTGAATTATTGTTCGCATAAATGGGCCATGGCACTCAATGTCAATACAAAAAAATCCGGGCGATACAGCCGGTGAATCGGCGCATCGCCCGGATGAGGGGAATCAGAAACTATATGTGTGTTTACCTATCGGATATTCCGGATTTCAGGAGTGGAATCAGAGCACTACTTTTTCTACCTTGTTGCCCTGACGGCGGATGTAAACACCGTTGTCGGGGTTGGCAACGCGTACGCCCTGGAGGTTGAACCATTCAACGGGAGCGTCGGCGTCTTCAACCATTACGCTCTCTACGCCCGACTGGTTGTCGGAGAACATGAGGCCGTCGTTTGCCTCGTTGGCAACGAGTTCATATTCCAGACCTTCGGGGAGTGTGAATTTGGTGGCGTCGGTTGTACCGGAGATGAGGGTCTTGCCGAGAACGGCTGTCATGTCGGTAACATCACCGAAGGTAAGGTCAACAGCATTGAAAGCATCACCGACGAAGAGGCAGGGATAAACGCCGGCTTCGTTGATCTCGATATTGATGGTCTCGATTTCGCAGCCGGCACCGAGATTGAGGTGGCCCTTCTTGCCAAGTGCCACTCTGGGGAGGTTGGATGCTGTGAGTGTTGCTGAGCCGTTGTCCTTGACGAAAAGATGGTTCTGCGTGGTGGAGTATGTGGAGAGGTCGCAGTTGTCAAGGATGAGCATGCCCTGCGATGAGAGCGCGTTCTGGGTGCGCTCATCGGCGCTTTCGAATGTGATGTTCGTGAATTTGGTTGTGGCGCCAGAGTTCGATTCGAACATGGTCTGGGTCTTGTTGCCGTTGGTGTATGTGAATTTCACGCCTTCGCCAGCACCTTCAAAGGCGGCGTTGGAGTTCTTGTTTGCGTTAATGTAGCGTGCGGTGATTTCCACATCCTTAAGTACATTAACAGTTATGGTTTCAATAGCATTCGGTTCCTGAGTTACGGTGGCGGCATCCCATGTACCCTGCCACGACATATAGCCGGTTTCGCCGATGGTGGCGAGGTAGTCGGGTGTATAAGATGCGTCGCGGCATACGATGTCGGCGTCGCCGGCTACAGCCTTGAGACCCTCGGCGCATACGATGTCGAATTTAGAGAGATCGGTTGTGCCGGAAACAAGCACATTCCCGTCGGTTGCAGCCAAGGCGTAGATTTTGATGGCGGGAGTGGCTTCGGCAAGGTCGGATGCCACGATAGCGTGGTTGTTCTTCTCGATCATAAGCGAGAAGCCATTGATATCGCCCGAAAGTGTGAGCGCCTTATTGCCGCCCATTTTGCAGAGACCGACATTGTCCACGCCGGAACAATTGCTGAAAGTACAGTTGTCGAGGGTGACTTTACCGCTGCCTTTGATCTGGATGATGCCGTTGGCGGCTGTGGTGCTGATGTTGTTGAATGTCACATTGGTAAGCGAGCTTGTCCCGCCGCCGAATTCAAACAGGGCTGTGGAGGGATTGCCTTCGCCGTCAACTTCAAGTGTGACATCGCTGATTACCAGACCTTGTTTTGCAACAACAAAGGGCACTGAAAGGCTTGCGGCATAGTTGATTACGGCTCCGGGTTCGCCTTTGATGGTGACAACGGCATTGTCGTTGCGGAGGCGTTTGTCTATGGTGACGGTTCCTGAAACGGTGATGACCTGATCGGCAGTGACAGCAGCCACGGCGTCGCTCATTTTTTCGTAGGATGTGTCGCCGATTTTGATGTCGGCCCACATGTAGCCTGTGCAGAGTGCTGCGCAAGCGGCGAGAGTAAAGATTTTTTTCATGTTGTGTTATTTAGTTTGAGGTTATGATATATCGGTAGCGGAAGCGCATCGGGAAGTCCGTATGCATCCTTTACGATATATCATTCGGCCAGTCAGGCCATGACACTCAATGCCAACATGAAAAAAATCCACAGCCTATCGCTTCCGGCGAAAGGCTGCTACCTGTAATACTGTCAGGGGAGTGTCAGAGTTGTAGGGTCGCGACCTGTCGCGACTGCAACACTGGATTATCAATCCGTGAGCCTGCCGAATTCCACCGGGCTGCAGTCGCGACAGGTCGCGACCCTACGTCATGTGTGGTGTGATGTAGGGATGTGTCAGAAGAAATAGGTGGCGCGGACGGTCCAGCCTTTCAGGCGGGCTGAGTAGTCGATGAGCTGCGATGCCTTGGTGGCGTAGGTGAGGCCCCACATGTAGGAGCCCTGCACCTGCCAGCGTTTGAAAATCTCGAACCCGAGACCGGCCTGCAGGCCGAAGGAGCTGGCATATTCAAATGCCTTGCAGTTGCTGTGGGCGAGGGTGATGTTGACCACCGGGCCGCCGAAGATGTAGGGCGCGGCATAATCCTCCCAGCCGTTCATGCGCGTCCATTTGAAACGCAGGTTCACGGGAATCTGCAGTGTGTGGAGGTTGATATGCTCCTTTCCGTAGCCCTGAAGATTCCAAAGCGGCCAGCGGCCAAGGTCGAGAGTGGCCCCCTGCATGGCATACATGGCGCCGAGGTCGATGCCGAAACCGATGCCTGGGAACATCATTTCACCTTGCACACCCACCACGGGGCCGAAGCCGTTGGAGGTCTGCACAAGGTCCTGCTTGAAGTTGAAGTTGGTGATGGTGACGCCTGCGGTGGGACCCCAGCGGAATTCGGCTTTGGAGGCCTGCGAACCCGCAGCGGCGCATATCAGGATTATAGCGAGAGTCTTTAGAATCTGTTTCATCGGTGGATGGGTGTTGGGGAGGGAAAATGTCTGTGGATGTGACGGTGTTCAGGCTTTGGCGCCGACAATGGCTGCTGCCTCGTCGGCGGTGACCATCTGCTGCTCGCCTGTGGCCATGTTCTTGAGGGTGAGTTTGCCCTGGGCCATCTCCTCGTCGCCCACCATGGCCACGTAGGGAACATTCAGGGCGTTGGCGTAGGCCATCTGTTTCTTGATTTTGGCGGCATCGGGGTAAAGCTCCACGCTAACGCCATTGGCGCGCAGCTGCTTCATGAGCGCAAGCGAGGCCGCTGCCTCCTTCGAGCCGAAATTCACCATCATAATCTGAGTGGAGGCCGAGGTGGAGGCAGGGTAGAGGTCGAGGGCATTGAGCACGTCGTAGATGCGGTCGGCGCCGAACGAGATGCCCACCCCCGAAATGCCGGGCATGCCGAACACTCCGGTGAGGTTGTCGTAGCGGCCGCCGCCGGTGATGCTGCCTATCTGCACATCGTTGGCTTTCACCTCGATGATGGTGCCGGTGTAGTAGTTGAGGCCGCGGGCGAGCGATACGTCAAGGTCGAGTGTGGCCGAAAGCCCCAGCGGTGTCACGCCGTTGATCACCTCGCGAAGCTCCTTCACGCCGAGCGAGCCGATTTCGGACGATGCCAGAAGCGATTCGAGGCGGTCGAGCCGCTCTTCCACCGTGCCTGAAATCTGCAGCAGCGGCTGCAGTGCCTGCACGGCTTCCTCGGAAAGGCCGCGTTCAATCAGCTCGGCGTTCACGTTGTCGATGCCTATCTTGTCGATTTTGTCGATAGCCACTGTGATGTCGACGATTTTTTCGGGAGCGCCTATCAGTTCGGCTATTCCGGCAAGCACCTTGCGGTTGTTGAGCTTGAGGGTAATGCTGATTTTGAGACGGCGGAACACTTCGTCGATGAGTGTGAGCAGTTCAATCTCGTTGATGAGCGAATCTGAGCCCACCACGTCGGCATCGCACTGATAGAATTCGCGGTAACGGCCTTTCTGCGGACGGTCGGCACGCCACACGGGCTGAATCTGATAGCGCTTGAACGGGAGCTGCAGCTCGTTGCGGTGCTGCACCACGTAGCGAGCGAACGGCACGGTGAGGTCGTAGCGCAACCCCTTCTCACACATTTTGGCGGCAAGGGCGGGGCAATTGTCGGAGTTGATTGCAGCGGGGTCGATGCCGCGCAGGAAATCGCCTGAGTTGAGAATCTTGAACAGCAGCTTGTCGCCTTCCTCTCCATATTTTCCCATAAGGGTGGAGAGATTCTCCATGGCGGGAGTCTCGATAGGGTTGTAGCCGAACAGGGCGAACACCTCGCGGATGGTGGAGAAGATATAGTTGCGTTTTGCCATTTCGGCAGGCGAGAAATCGCGGGTGCCTTTGGGTATGGAGGGTTTCATGGGAAATGTGTGAGGGGGATTTACTGTTTGTTGGCGCGTTTGCGTTCCAGTTCGTCAAGGATGATTTTGCGTATGCGCAGGTGGTTGGGGGTCACCTCCACATATTCGTCGTCCTTGATATATTCAAGCGCTTCCTCGAGGCTGAACACAACGGGGGGCACGATCTTTGCTTTCTCGTCGGCTCCGGAGGCGCGCATGTTGGTGAGTTTCTTCGATTTGGTGACGTTGATGACAATGTCCTTGTCCTTGGCGCTCTCGCCCACCACCTGACCGGCGTAGACTTCTTCCTGGGGGAAGATGAAGAAGCGGCCGCGGTCCTGCAGCTTGTCGATGGCATAGGCGTAGGCTGTACCGGCCTCCATGGCGATGAGCGAACCGTTGGTGCGGCGCTCTATGTCGCCCTTCCAGGGCTGGTATTCGAGGAAGCGGTGTGCCATGATGGCCTCGCCTGCCGAGCCGGTGAGCACATTGTTGCGCAGGCCGATGATGCCTCGCGAGGGGATCTGGAACTCCATATGCACGCGGTCGGCCTGAGTAGTCATTGAGAGCATGTCGCCTTTGCGGCGGGTCACCATGTCAATCATTTTCGAGGCGTATTCCTCTGTGACATTGATGGTGAGAAGTTCCACAGGCTCGCATTTCACACCGTCGATCTCCTTGATGATAACCTGGGGCTGACCCACCTGAAGTTCGTAGCCTTCGCGGCGCATGGTCTCGATGAGCACCGACAGGTGGAGCACGCCGCGGCCGTACACAATCCATGCATCCTCGTTGCCTGTTTTTTCCACGCGGAGTGCGAGGTTCTTGTCGAGTTCGCGGGTGAGGCGGTCCTGAATGTGGCGCGAGGTGACGTATTTGCCGTCCTTCCCGAAGAACGGGGAGTCGTTGATTGTGAAGGTCATCGACATTGTAGGCTCGTCAATGGCGATGCGCGGCAGGGGTTCGGGGTTGTCGACGAGTGTTACGGTGTCGCCGATCTCGAAATTTTCAAGTCCCACAATGGCGCAGATGTCGCCGGAGGATACTTCCTGCACCTTTTTGCGTCCCATACCCTCAAAGGTGTGCAGCTCCTTGATGCGCTGGCGCACTACGGAGCCGTCGCGCTTGCACAGACCGATCTCCATCCCTTCGCGCATGGTGCCGCGGTGAACACGTCCCACGGCGATACGCCCCACATAGCTGGAGTAATCGAGCGATGTGATGAGCATCTGTGGGTCGCCCTCATAGGTGGTGGGAGCGGGGATATGTTCGAGGATGGTGTCGAGCAGCGGGGTTATGTTGTCGGTGGGCTGGCGCCAGTCGGTGCTCATCCACCCGTTTTTGGCCGAGCCGTAGATGGTGGGGAAGTCGAGCTGGTCCTCGGTGGCGTCGAGGTTGAACATGAGGTCGAACACCATCTCCTGCACCTCGTCGGGGCGGCAGTTCGGCTTGTCAACCTTGTTGATGACCACCACGGGCTTCAGACCCATCTGTATGGCTTTCTGCAGCACGAAGCGGGTCTGGGGCATGGGGCCTTCGAATGCATCGACAAGGAGAAGGCAGCCGTCGGCCATGTTGAGCACGCGCTCCACCTCGCCGCCGAAGTCGGCGTGTCCCGGGGTGTCGATGATGTTGATTTTGGTGCCTTTATAATTTATGGAAACGTTCTTGGAGAGGATTGTGATGCCTCGCTCACGTTCCAGGTCGTTGTTGTCGAGAATCAGTTCGCCGGCGTTTTGGTTCTCACGAAAAAGGTTGCCGGCCAGTAGCATCTTGTCGACCAGAGTGGTTTTGCCGTGGTCGACGTGGGCAATGATTGCAATGTTGCGGATGTTCTGCATTTCTGTTTGCTAAATCGTCGTTGTTTTCAACGTGCAAAGTTAAGAAAAATTCTGCTAACCGCGCAGTCGTGCAGACATAAAGTGTGTCAACTATATAAATAAGGTGTAGTAAGCTGTGATGTGCGCCCCGGGGGAGTAAACCATAACCCCGTGCCGCGTGTTTTATCTGTAGTGATTCAAAAGCATACTGAAAACACACAAAAAACATATTGAAGATATGGAAAGAAAAATTTCTTTGGACGACGTCCGCAGGGCTGTCGAGGAAGCCTATGAGGCAGTGAAATCTATAAAGGAGGGTACAATCGACCCCCGTAACACCCGGGCAAAGGCCGGCCAGTTCGGCATCACGCTGACTTTGGCCGACGGCACAATCATAAGCAAGGGCGACACCGATGTGAAGTCGCCTATGGCCGATATCAGCAAGGTGCCTCTGCATTCGTTGCTGTTCACCCAGAACACTCCCGAGGAACTTGTGAAGAAATCAGGCATGTGCCCCAAGGACAAGGTGGAGAAGAAGCCTCATGGAGTGGGTGCCCACGGCATCAGGGCGTTCTCTGCGGTTGAGCCTACAGGCGATCCGGATTCCAAGTGGGATCTCTACGTCGGGCGTGTAATCGACCTCATGGGTTCGGCTCCCGAACTCGACGATCAGCTTTATGAGTCGGAGAAACGTCGTGTGGCTGATGACAAGGTGGTTGACACTCTCGCCGACGCAGGATATTATCTCTATGACGATGCCGCCATGTCGGTGGATCTCTACACACGTGCGCGTTCCATGGCTGCCTCCACCGGCCAGCTGGCCATGATGGGTGCCACAATCGCCGCCGATGGTGTGAATCCCGTGACCGGAAAGATTGTCTATGACGGAGCCATCACACAGAACATCGTAGGCCTTATGGCCGCAAAAGGTCCGCACAAGATGAATGCGCCCTGGCTGGTGCTTTCCGGTCTGCCCGCAAAGCGTTCGTGGGGCGGTGCCATCCTCGGTATCTATCCCGGTGTGTTCGCAATCGCAGCCTATGCGCCCGAACTTAATGCCGCCGGCGTGAGCATCAAGGCCGCGCGTGCCATTATCGAGGTGATGCGTCGTCTGGACATGAGTCTGTTCGCCTCAGCTCGCGTAACCATCGTCAAGTAAGTCACTTCTCTGAAGAAAAAATAACGGTATGCCCGCTTCGGGCATACCGTTATTTTTTTTGCTGGTTGTGAGTGATGCCTGACCGGACGGCCGGGCGCGAAGGAGCTGTCTTTAAGCTTCCTTCTTCACTACGCGGCGCTCTTTGATACGGGCTTTCTTGCCTGTGAGGCCACGGAGATAATAAAGTTTTGCACGGCGAACTTTACCGTATTTGTTCACCACGATCGAGTCGATGAACGGCGATTCGAGGGGGAAGATACGCTCAACGCCGATGTTGTCGCTCATTTTGCGTACGGTAAAACGTTTCTTTGCGCCTTCACCGGAGATTTTGATAACCACACCGCGGTACTGCTGGATACGCTCCTTGTTACCTTCCTTGATGCGGTATGCCACGGTGATGGTGTCGCCGGGACCGAATTCCGGATGCTGTTTGCCGGTTGCAAAAGCCTCTTCGGCTACCTTAATTAAGTCCATTTTTCTTTTAAAGCTTTAAAATTAACAATGCTCGCAACATTCACGGGCAGCCTTGTCCCGCCAGCGGTTACGAAATTCCGGCGCAAAGTTAGCATTTTTTCCTGATTCACGCAAACAATACGACTAATACGAAAAAATACGAAACAAACGAAACATCAGCTTGGTTATGTCGGCCCGACTTTGACTTTAAGATCCGGCTTCTGTACCCGATTTTTTTTAGAGCGGTGAAATAAACTATCGTGGTATCGGCAGGGTTATAGAATAAACGGGACGTTGCAATCCAAACGAGGCATCGGCCCGGACGTTTCAACCTTTTGCGTGCCATCGTCCGTTACGGACAAAACTAATTCACACATGTCCATTTCCCAATCCGCCATAATGCTGCGCTGCCTGCGGGCAAAAATCTCGGGGCGCCACATGCTGATGCTGTCGGCAGTGGTTACAGGCGTGATTGTGGGGTTGTGTGCATTCATCCTCAAGCGGCTCATCGGGTCGGTGTCGCACCTGCTGACCGATTATTTCAATCCGGGTTCGTTCAACCTGACCATCCTGATATGGCCGCTCGCCGGCATTCTCCTCACAGGCATCTATCAGCGCTACATCCTACGGCATGAAATCTATCATGGGGTCGACCGTCTGGGTATGGCCATAAACAAGCGTCACTACAATCTGCCGTTCTATCTTTGCTATGCACCGGTACTGGCAAGCACTCTTACTCTTGGATTCGGCGGTTCGGCCGGTTCGGAAGGCCCGATCGCCTACACCGGGGCTGCCATCGGAAGCAACATAGGCCGCAAACTGCAGCTGGACAGCCGCGGGATGCGTTTCATCATCGCGTGCGGTGCTGCCGCAGGTATCGCCGGAATTTTCAAGGCTCCCGTAGGGGGTGCCCTGTTTGCCATTGAAGTGCTGAGCATCGAACTGTCGGTTCCTGCGATACTCGCCATTTTCGTAGCCTCCATCGCATCATGGCTCATGGCATTCGTGTGCTCCGGCTGCACTATCGACCTTGCTTTCAATTACATGGAATCGCTCGACGGCAGTCTGTTGCCATGGGTGATTCTGCTGGGGGTGTTCTGCGGTCTCTATTCCATCTACTATTCGGCCGTGATGCACCGTATGGTGTGCCTTTACGGAAACATGAATCCGTGGATAAAAAACATCCTTTCGGGCAGCATCGTTGCCGTGTGCGTGTTCCTTTTTCCGCCGCTTTGGGGCGAGGGCTACGGATTTATCGCCGAGGTGCTCAACGGCAAGGCTTCCATGATCACCGGTTACAGCCTTTTCGCATCGATGCACGGCGGACAGACCCTGTTCATCATCCTTGCGGCGGCAATCATGGTGGTGAAGCCGTTCGCCACCTCCTCATCTAACAGCGGCGGCGGTGTGGCCGGAGATTTCGCCCCCACATTGTTTGCCGGCTGCATCACTGGCTATCTCTTCGCTGCTGCCAGCAACGCTTTCTGCGGTACGCATCTGCCGGTGGGTGATTTTGCCCTGATGGGGATGGGGGCGGTGATGGCAGGCGCACTACGCGCCCCGCTCATGGCCATATTTCTGGCCATAGAGATGTCGGGGGCATATATGCTAATGCTCCCGGTGGTGCTCACCGCCACAATAAGCTATGTTATGGTTTATCTGCCGCACGACATGAGCCGGCTTGTATGGTTCTACCGCAACCGTCAGCAACCGTAAAGCATCGAATCAAGCAGTAGCGGCACCAGCTCGGGTGCGACCCCGCGCTGTGTCAGCACAGCCATGTCATGCCGCAAATCGGCCTGCAGACGGGTGAACGCATCGCGCTCCGTAAGTTTCTCGTCCTTTTGGCGCAACATGTCGATGTAGGTGCGGTAATAGTTGCGCGCCTCAAGCATCTTTCCCTCCACAAGTGCCAGATGGCCTGCATTGAGGCAGTCGGACGGGAGGATGTTTCCGCTCGTGAAGATCCGTTCATAATATTTCCCGCTCTTTTCATAGTCGCCGGAAACAAACAGGCTCCATGCCAACGGACGCAACGCCTTGCCGGATTTCTCATCAAGATACTCAGCCTTGAAAAACGCCGCCACAGCCTCGTCGTGGCGCCCAAGCTCAAGCAGGCAGCGCCCCATGTTCAATGCCACCGACGGCTTGCCTGAAGCGCGGCGGTCGAGTGTCTGCCAGCGTTCAAGAGCCTCTTCATAGCGGCCAAGCGCCATCAGCGTGCGCGCCAGGCGGGTCAATGTCCAGTCGCTGCCGGAGTTGAGCATCTCCGCCTTACTGAAATATTCGGCAGCCGCCTCGTAGTTTCCGAGCTTTTCGTTGGCATATCCGATTTTCTGACACAGCTGGTCGTTGCCTGCGGTGTCGCCCTCTTCCTCAAGGATGGCGAACACTTTCAGCGCAGGTTCGTAATATCCGTGGCTGAAATAGAATTCTCCCACGAGCGGCAGAATCTCCATGTTCCCGATAAGCGCCCTCAACGGCTCGATCTCCACCAGATTCATGCCGGTGGCAAACGGGTTGTAGAACTCTCCTTTGCGACGGAACAGCCGGAAGAACCGGTAAAGGTTCTGCACCTGTTTGGTGAACATATCCTTGCGGGCGGCATTTACCGTCAGCGAGGCCGCCTGCAGCTGTGCAATCTGGTCGCCATGCTCACGGAACTGCTGCATCATGAGGTCGCGCTGTGCTGCAGGCACATGCCGGAGGGTGAACATGAACGAATATTTATCGCTGTCGCAGAACATCGGCGCATTGGCCATGAGGTCGGCCACAGGCTGCATGAGGGCCGAATTGTCTCCCGTGAACTCGGAATAATCGCTATGGAAGGGGAGGAACCAGTTGGCAGGCTCGTCGAAGAACGGAAAACTTTTCAGATGCGAGAACGTGCCCATCATCACGTCGCCTCCGGCCTCCTGAATCTCGCTCATCTCCTTGAGCTTGTCGGCCAGACCGGACTTTGAAAGCTTCTCTATCCATTCGGGATTCTCCTCGAATTCCTCGGGGTCGAATTTGTCTGCATCCATGTTGAGCCGTTTGCTTATGTCGGGACGCAGTTTCAGCATCTCCGGCACGATTTCGTCGCGTATCTTGCGGGCTATGCGCTCGGTGTCGATGGTCTTTGCCAGTTCGAGATAGGCAAAACGCAGGTCCTTTGCGAAGTCAAGCCGTTCGGTAAGGGCGGCCAGGCGGTTGAGGAGTTTTTTCGAATAGCTGCGATTGCGTCCGCGGTGCAGCAACAGCAGCAGCCCGATCATGGCTGCTGCCGAAACGGTGTCGTTTGTCGTCGTAAGCCAGCGCGAGCAGCTGCACGCGGCTCTCGTCAAGAAATTCGAAGCCGCCGAGTGTGAGCGCCCACACCATGTGTGCGCGGAAATATGCCGGCAATGCAGTCGACGTAAGCGCCTGCGTGATGGCATCAGAATCGGCTGCCGAAAGCGGATGGGTGGTCCATATACGGTTGAAAATCCGGCGTTCAAGCGCCTCGCGCTCAGTCAGATTTTCCTGATATTTGGTGGAATGGGCGTTGTTCAGGGCAAAGCCGAACATAGAGCCGTCGGCAAAAATCCGGCCATAGGCCTGCAGCAGCGAGGCTATGGTGTCGGCTTTCTGCAACTGTTCGTATCTTAGGGTGTTGTAATAGATTGTAGGGGTGTCCGGACGCTTTATGTCGCGTTCGAGGCGGTCCACACGGTCGAGCACATCTCGCCCGAAGGCATGCATCATGTCGGCACGCGAGGGGTCGTCGGCACCCTGCACCACATAATGCAGCATTCGCTTGTAGCCCTCCTCAGCCTGTTCAAGTTCAGCGGCAATGGCATGGTTTCCCATCCCCACCGCCAGCGAACGGGCCTGAGTGAAAGCATCGTAAAGTTGTCCGGACTCAACCGAACCATATATTTTGCGCCTCGTCTGGGCGAATGTTTTCGTATCCATGAAAAATGTTTATAGGTATATAACACCTGTTACCATACAAAAATCTTGCCAAAAAGCATTAAAATTGCATGAAAATGCCCCGTTCACCGGCATTTATATAGAAATACATGGGGAACATCATGCTAATCTCAATTCAGCATGACGTTCCCCACGCTTATTCTTACAGGGATTGCCTGAACGGCTGTATCATCAGTCTTTCTTTACAGGCACCGAGGAGGTGGTGTGCTGTTTGATGCCGTCGCGTTCAAGCAGGGCATCTATTGTGGCATCCTTGCCGCGGAAGGCACGGTAGAGTTCTGCCGGATGGCGTGTGCCGCCGCGCTCCAGGATGTTGGTGCGGAACTTGTCGGCCGTAGCCTTGTCGAAAATGCCATGCTCCTTGAACTCGGCGAAAGCGTCTGCGTCAAGCACTTCTGCCCACTTATATGAATAATAGCCTGCGGCATAACCTCCGGAGAATATGTGGCTGAAGGTTGTGCCGGTCATAGAGCCTTCCTGCGGCGGGAACAGCTGTACGCCTGCCATGGCCTGATTCTCAAAAGCTACGGCATCGTCGACAGGTGCTGTGACTGTATGCCATGCCATGTCGAGATAGCCGAAGCCCAACTGGCGCAGGCATGCATACCCGGCTCCGAACTGCGATGATTTGATAATCTTGTCCACAAGTTCCTGCGGAATTTTCTCACCGGTCTGGTAGTGCTTCGCAAACGAATCGAGGAATTCCTTTTCTGTCAGATAATTCTCATTGAACTGCGACGGCAGCTCCACAAAGTCGCGATACACATTCGTACCCGAAAGCGACGAATATTTGCAGCGGGTGAGCAGGCCGTGGAGTGCATGTCCGAATTCATGCAGGAATGTCTCCACCTCGTATGGAGTGAGCAGCGAGGGTGTGTCGGCGGTAGGCTTGGTGAAGTTCATCACAATCGACACCAGCGGACGCTCGTCGGTGCCGTCGGCGGTCACCCATTGGTCCTTGAACCCGGTCATCCATGCGCCGGGGCGCTTGGTCTCCCTGGGGAAGAAATCGGTGTAGATAACACCCACGAAGTTTCCGTCGGCATCGGTCACATCGAACGCCTTCACATCGGCATGATAGCCCTCCACCGATTCGTTGCGGGTGAACTGCAACCCGTAAAGCTTCGTGGCGAGACCGAACACTCCGTTTATGACATTGTCAAGTTCGAAATAGGGGCGCAGCTGCTCTTCGTCGTAGCTGTACTTCTCGTTTTTGAGTTTGTTGGCATAATAGCTGTAATCCCATGCGTTGATGGTGACTGGCTTCCCTTCAAGCTTCGATGCGAATTCGGTAAGCTCGGCAATCTCGCGCTTGTAGGCAGGAGTGTAGGCGTCGCGCAACTGGTCGAGGAGCTTGTACACATTTTCAGGCGTCTCGGCCATGGTGCGTTTCAGCGACTGCTCGGCATGGGTCTTTGCACCGAGTAAGCCGGCTATCTGACGGCGCAGCTCGGCAATGCGTTTCATGTTCTCCACGTTTGAATATTCACCCTTGATGTTGCGGCCTGTGTAGAGACGGTAGAAACGCTCACGCAGGTCGGGACGCTCGGAATACTTCATGAAAGCCATGTAGGTGGGCTGAGCCAGGGTGAACAGGAACTCCCCTTTGCGGCCTTTGGCCTCGGCAAGCTGGGCTGCCTCGTCGACGATACCTTTCGGCAGACCGGCCAGATCGGCCGACGTGAGCCAGATTTCATAGGTGTTGAGCTCCTTGAGCACATTCTGACCGAATTTGTTGGTAAGCTCCGAAAGCTCGGCATTCAATTTCTTGTACGCCTCGCGGTCGGCGCCCTGCAGTTCGGCGCCCGAAAGGGCGAATGAATCGTATGTGCGCTGGAGCAGCATGGCGTCCTCGGCATCCAGATTGAGCTGTGCGCGGTTGTTGTAAACCGTCTTCACACGGTTCCACAACGCAGAGTTGAGGGTGATTGATGTGGAATAATCGCTCAGTTTGGGGGCCACGCGCATGGAGATTTCCATCATCTCGTTGTCGGCATCGGCCGACAGGAGCGGGTAGAACACGTTGAGCACCCGGTTGAGGTCGGCACCTGCGCGCTCAAGCGCCACGATGGTGTTGTCGAATGTCGGTGCCTCCGGGTTCGAGGTTATCGCATCGATTTCCTTCTGGGCCAAAGCTATGCCGCGGTCGATGGCGGGTTCATAGTCGGCATTTGTTATTTTGCTGAAAGGCACTGTCTGATGCACGGTGGCAAACGGTGCTTCAAGCGGATTCTGTGCTGATGTCATAATGCTTGCGGCTGCTATTGTCAAGCCTGTTAGAAATGTTTTCATTATCGGTTTATTTGTATTTTTTTTCGCGCTGAAACCGAATCCGGCACTTTGCGCCATGATTCAGGCATGGAGAACCGCAAATCACCTCGCTGGATAACTTACGGAGATTCTCCACCCTACAAATTTAGAATAATTTGCCGGCGAATTCAACATTATTGACAAAAAATAACAAGGCAAG
>VOFJ01000300.1_pt1 | contig 92000 bp, 102 predicted proteins | sample 5384081 | NCBI WGS metagenome assembly VOFJ01 (sample SAMN12384729, study PRJNA508395) | human gut metagenome | isolation source: healthy gut I | host: Homo sapiens | reverse complement strand
AGTTGCTGATATAATTGACAACAGTATTTCAGCCAATGCCAGTGAGATAAACATTTTCTCTGATCCCTTATCCGATATGCCTTACTTACTTTTTGCGTTTTGGACAATGGCTGCGGAATGTCCGCAAAAAGAACTCGACAATGCAATGCTTCCAGGTTCTGACCGTTCTGGAAAAAGCTGAATGTGAGCAAGAATTAGGGCGATTTGGCCTCGGCCTAAAATCTGCGTCGCTTTCTCAATGTAGAGAATTTACAGTTGCGAGCAAGAAGTTTGGAAAAATCCGTGCAATGTCATTTGATTTAGATGTTATTGATAAAGAAAACCGGTTGCTTTTTAAAAGTATTAAACTCTGAAGAGATTAATGCACTTCCCTCAATACATAATCTTGCAGAGTACGAGACTGGTACATTAGTAGTTTGGACTAAGTTTGACAAGATAGAGAATCTTGCGAAAAACTTTGAAGATAGTTTTAGAAGGTTAGTTGCAGAATCAAAGAAGCATACAGAATTGGTATTTCATCGTTATTATAAGACAATTCAAATTTATTATCATGGCAAGCGTATTGAAAAGCGAGATCCCTTTTTGGTGGATTCAATTGACGGCAGCAAACTGGGCGCAAATCAGAGATAAACGTCGACGGAGCTATAATCACTGTAATTCCGTATACTTTGCCGTTTGCGAATACGCTTACCCCGGAAGAAAAGGCGCTGCTCGGCAATCCAAAGAGCATTTATGATGAACAGGGATTCTATTTGTATCGTAATAGAAGGCTGATTTCATGGGGCAGTTGGATGCATATGGGGATTCGAAGCGAGCTTAATAAACTTGCCCGGATCCAAGTAGATATTCCGTCCGCACTGGATTCTGTTTGGATGCTGGATGTAAAAAAAGTCGTCAGCCAAAATTCCTGATAAGATAAAAGACATGATAAAAATGGCTGTCGATGATTCCGTTATTCGAAGTAAACGAACCACGAGATTTCCCCGGTACCAAAGAGCAGTCTGTTGCGTTTAAAGTATGGGATCGAATAAATGAACACGATGGAAAAATTCGATATCAGATTAATCGAGACACACCGTCAATTGTAGCGCTTAATGAAGCACTTGGGCAGGCTGAAAAGAAATTGTTAGACATTGCGCTATTCAAATCGAATGCTATCTCCCTAAATACTCTATTACGAACGATAGCATGGACGCATTAACAATTATTAATTCAGGAGCTGATTACGAAGATGAACAACTTATCCAAGAAATAGAAGCCATTCTTGCGTTTTGTGATCCCGGCAAAAGGAAGAAAATGTTTGAAGATGTGTTTATGGCAGAAGCATATCAGCGTTTACTTAAACACAAAGAAGAAATTAGAAAGAGGGTTTTGAGTGATGACTGATGCAACAAACAGATATAATGCCCTTGTTAAAAAAACATTTGATATGCTGTACAGCCTTTGCGAAGGACAGAAGAAAACACATTCTGATTTGATAAAGCAAGCACAGCTTCTTCTTCCCATTACTGCAGGAACACAAGATGTCAATCAATTACCGGAGTATAATGATATATTAAAGAGCATTATAGATTTGTACGAAATTGAGGTTGGCATTAAGACATACGCTCCGAATGTTTTGGCGGCTGACAGGCAGTCGAAGTACTGGCTCTATAAATTGAAGGGCACTACACCACGGCCTTTTTTCGATAGATATAAGCTTTATTTGCGGCAAGACGGATTTGATAGGAAGACTATCGACAACATTGAAGCTTCCTGCGAGGAGGTCTTGGCATACTGTGCAAATCCCAGATCTCAGGCGGATAAAAAGAGAGGCTTAGTGGTTGGTGATGTTCAATCCGACAAAACAGCCAACTATCTCGGCCTTATTAACTTAGCCTACGACTATGGATACAAAAATCGTTGTACTTTTGGCCGGAACGACAAATTCTCTCCGTGTTCAAACGCAGAAGAGAACAGATAAGGGAGTTATCGGCGCGAAAAGTGATTCGATTGGAAATTTGATAGAGTATATTGGAGTTGGGTTTTCCGCTCATGAGCATTATGCAGTGCCGTTTACGAATCAGAATAATGACTTCGCAAAATTTATACAAAAGAATTTGAATGCCACCATTGCAGATTACAATAAGCCAGTTGTTCTGGTAGTAAAAAAGAATAAAAGCATATTAGAAAGCGTGAGCGAACGGCTGCAATCAGAGCTAAGCGAACAGGGGCTGGATTCTAAAAAGTATTTTAATTATTGATGACGAAGCAGATAACGCTTCTCTGAACACAAACAAACCGGAGAAAGATCCAACTGCAATTAACAGGTGTATCCGTGCTATATTTAATAAGTTCCCAATAGCCTCTTATGTTGGCTACACCGCAACACCGTTTGCTAACATTTTTTATCAACCCTGATGACAAAGATCCTGCGAACTTAGACCTATTTCCATCAGATTTTATTGTACAGCTAAATGCTCCGAGTACATATTGGGGCGGACGGGTAGTGTTTCCCGGAAATTCAGAGACATTGCCTCTGTGCTTGCGTGAAATTAAAGAGGACGAGCCGTATTTTCTTCCTGTTATACATGACAAGTATGTGGAATATTTGGGATTGGCTGACTCGATGAAAGAAGCAATCCATAGCTTCCTTATTAACAATGTAATCCGTACTTTACGCGGTCAAAAAAAAATTAAGCACCGCTCAATGATGATAAACATTACTCGATACAACGATGTCCAAGCTCAAATTCAAGAGTATGTTTCAACTTACATAGAGATTCTGACAAATGAAATTGAACAGTTGAGTAGTGGGCCTGTTGAATGTTTTATTGCAAATAAAAAAATATGAAAGCAATCTTTGATCTTTTTACCAAAGATAGTTTTTATACTGCAATTAGAGAGGGGGATAATTCGAAAGGATATTTACCTATCACTTGGGAACAAATCCAGAATGGACTTTATAGTGAGATAAAGCAAGTTTCAGTTGTCGTAATAAACTCAAAAAACGGTAAAATGAGCGTAAAAGACGGAGGGAAAAGCAAACGGTTTGACTATGAGGATTACGATACTACCGGTGCCCGTGTTATTGCAATCGGAGGGATGGTTCTTTCCAGAGGCTTGACATTAGAGGGACTAATGATCAGCTATTATAGCAGAAATGCTGGAGCATACGATACATTATTGCAGATGTGCCGTTGGTTTGGATATCGTCCAAAATATGAAGACTTGTGCCGTGTATATTTAACGCAGGAGAATATTGACCGTTTCGATGCTGTTTTAGATGCAGTCGACGATTTGCGCCAGCAGTTTGAAGAAATGGAGCGGCAAGACAAAAAGCCCAAAGACTTTGGCTTGATGGTCAAGGAATCGCCAGATACTCTGGATACTACTTTACTTGTTACCGCACGAAACAAAATGAGAGCATCCGAAGTGATTGAATACCATCTTAATTATGGAGGCGTTTATGCAGACACCTCTAAGCTCTTACGAGATGCTGCAGTTAATCGTCATAACAGGGATGCCTTTTTAACAGTTTTGCTGCTAAGCTCGACATTAAAGAAACAAATGGACGATATATTGCGAGCTCAGTTTCAAAATTTTATGTGGCAGAATTTATAAGAAATTTGAAAATTTCCTATGTGAACCGAAAATTTGATACAGAAGGGCTTTCAGCATACATTGAAAACAGCGAAGTTTTTCAGGAATGGGATGTTGTGATTGCTACAGGTGACTCAACAAATCTCCCATTCAGTGTGGGGCATATGCAATTGAAACCTGCAATCCGTAGTTTTCATGTTAAGAATGCAGGAGACACATACATTCGAATTGGTGGATCGAATAACCGTGTTATGGAACCCGGGATCCTAAATGCCGGTTTATGGCTTACCGAGGGTGACCGCGAGCATATTCTTAAAGAAAAAAATGCTCAGTCAAAAAACGGCAAGCAGTATACATCACTTGGGGCCAATGACTATTTGAGATATAGAGTAAATCCAATCCTCGTAATATATCCGATTGATTTGAGCTGTGATAACACTGCGTCAGAGAAGAAACAACTGTCTTTGTATGAGCAGGAAAAAAGTTGCCGCACTGAAAGCACAAATTAAGCAGGATGTTGGGAATAACCGAGAACCTCTCCTTGCATTCGCAATTGGATTTCCGAAAAAAGAATCCGGCGTTATGGTAACCTACCGGGCAAACCGTATAAAACTCGACGAAATCAATGCCAATATGGAAATTGATGATGATGGCGAAGGGAAGAGGACTATGACGATTAATTTTGAAGAATACTATAATTCATTATCGCAACAGTCCTTTGGAAATCAGAGGAAAATTCCGGTAAATGCCCCGGTTGGAGTCTTTTTATGGATTGAGTGACGAGGGTCATTTGCGCCTTTCTATCCTGTCATTATGCAGCGGGCCCAAAATGGAGTCTACAAGACAATTGAGGGTAACGCAGGGAGAGGAGTGCCGTGGGACTTATTGGACATGCTTTGATCTCTTAAATAAAGAAGCTGAGCCGTTTTTTATTCGTTTTGCTCGAATTTGCTGGAGGCGATTGAAGGGGCATCAGACGAGCACGATGCACTTAATAGGCTAAAAAAATACGATATATCATTTGGAAGTCTCTCTTTAAAAATGAGCCGACAGGAAATGTCCCCTTTGAGACAATACAAGGATTGTTTGGCGAACTGTATTTCATGAAGAAGTATATGTTCGAGAAACACGGCATTCCTGCTTCGGTTCGAGCGTGGAGTGGTCCAGAAACATTAAGCAAAGACTACGCAATAGGAAGAGAATGGTATGAAGTTAAAACTGCCGGTGCAAATTCTTCATATATACATATCAGCTCTGTAGCACAATTGTCTTCTGATGTCCCGGGCCATCTTGCGGTTATTCGTGTTGAACGAATGGCAAGCGAATTTTCCAATGGGGAATCAAGTATCTTAGAGTTGTTCGAAAGTATTTTACAGTCTATATCAGATGAAGCAATTGAAAATATTTTTAGCTCAAAAGTGGCGTCATATGGAATTACCATTTCAGATTCTGCCTTTTCAACCAAGTTTGATGTGAAGGATCTGAAAGTGTATTGCGTTACAGATGGCTTCCCGCGCATAACTATCAACGAAATCCCTTACCCTGAAATAAGCAATATATCTTATGATATTTCAATAGCTGCCATTAAACGGTTTGCGGAGGAATAACTATGATTTCGGTCGACGAATTCAGAGAAAGCTATATTAATGAAGATATTAATGCACAAGCCGTGAACACTTCAAGATATCCTATCGAAGTGTTTATTGAAAATGCCGTCGATATTCTTCAGAATGACTATTTATTGGTTGGCGGCATGGAGCAATGTTACTATGAATACAGCAGGGGTTCGAAGAGCATGCGAATTGATGCTGCTTATCTGGATTTGCCGGCCAACACATTGAACCTCCTTTATGCTGATTATAATAGCGGAGCAGTCACGAGTATTACAAACACTTTCATTTCGGCCAAAAGTCGGCTTCTACTTAATTTCCTCGTAAATTCTCTGAAGGGGCATTTTGCAAACGCAGAGCTGTCGGATCCGGCTGTTCAATTAGCGAGGAACATTAAGGCAAACTTCGACTATATAGGGAAGATCCATCTATTTATAATAAGCACAGATAAGCTAAGTTCTACCGTTAAGAAACTTTCTGTCGAGCCATTATCTTGGAATGGTCGCACGGTTGAAGTTGTGTTAGATGTCTTGGATATAGAAAAATCTACCGATCAAAAATGGTTGGATTTAAGAAAGAAGACATTGTTATCTGCTGCGAAGACTATGGAATCGATGGTATTCCGTGCATCAAAGCTGATATCGATACCCAACAGTATGATTCCTACCTTGCGATTGTTCCCGGCAAATTTCTATCGGATATTTATAAAAAATATAGTTCCTCGCTCCTTGAGTCAAATGTCAGATCATTTTTGAAATTTAACGGTGGGGTTAATAAAGGCATACGTGGAACAATTCTCAATCAAAAATCCAGATTTTTTACATACAATAATGGAATTTCTACTACAGCATCTGCAATAGAGGTTGATCGCGGAAAGAACGGCGAGCTAATAATCACAGCCTTCACCAACTTGCAGATAATAAATGGAGGTCAAACTACAGCTACTTTAGCGGCAACCAGTATAAAGAACAATGCAGATCTCTCTGGTATCTATGTCCAAATGAAACTTACAGTGCTCAAAGAATCTGATCCTGATTTGATTCGCTGCATTGCAACATATGCTAATAGCCAAAACAAGGTAAAGACCGCAGATCTTAATTCCAGCCATCCTTTCTATGTCCGTGTTGAAGAATACTCAAGAAAAGTTTATGCGCCAGCGGCTGAAGGTCAAATCGTGCAGACGCTTTGGTTCTTTGAACGCACGAGAGGACAGTATGAGCAACCGCTTATGCAGATGACAAAAGCCCAGCGCGAGGATTATAAACTTGTACGCCCTAAGTCAAAAAAGTATACGCTTGCAGATCTTGCCAAGTATATGAATGCCGCAGATATACTTCCACACTATGTTTCATGGGGCGGTGAGGTCAATGCAGCACATTTTCATAATAATATGGTGAAGCAGTGGGACAAGGATAATAGCGTATATAACGAACTGTTTTTACAAGGAACTGATTGGAAAGAAGATTCTGTTTGAGCATATTGGAAACATCGTTTCTAGTCAGGTTTGGTATCAGGAGAACAGAGCCTACCGCCCTCAGCTGATTGCTTATACATTTGCAAAACTTGTTTTTGTGGCCCAAAAAGTAAATAAGCAAATAAACTATAGGCTAATTTGGGACTTGCAAGAAGTTCCGTCATGTATTGATGAGGATATTGCTGCGATCTCAAAAATTGCATTTGATGTTATGTATGATGAGAACCGTCCTACTGCGAATATCGAGAGCTATTGCAAGCGAGAAGAATGTTGGACAAATGTTGCTAAGCAGAATTATACGCTCAGCGAAGACGGTTATGGTGTCTTGATAACTCCTGCGGAAAAACAGGAAGAATCTGTGCGAGCAAAAAAGGATCAAAGAATTGCCTCAGGGATTGAAGATGAACTGGGGGAATATTCAGAAAGGGAAGTGACTATTGGAAAAGCCTCGCAGAAAAGGGAAAAAGTCAAAATGTTTTGAGCAGCAAAGACTTGAGTATTATTGATAATGCAGTTAAATACTGTGAGTTTGTTTACACATCTCTTTACCCCAAGCAAGTCAAGGAAATAAATATTGTCCTAAATAAACTGAAAGAAAACGGCATTGAATAATTCATTCGGTAATATCATTATGGATAATAGATCAAAAAGAAGCGCGGAGTAAAAACATGTCGCATATTCCGAGCAAAGATACAAAACCGGAGGAAAACGGTTCGGAAGTACCTGTTTTCTCAAGGGTTTCGTTATAGAAAAAATGTTGCTAACCTACCGGAAAACCGGATATTGTTCTTCCTAAATACAAAACAGTAGTTTTTGTTATCGGATGCTTTTGGCATGCACATGAGGGCTGCAAATGGTTTGTGCCGCCAAAGAGCAATACGGAATTTTGGGAAAAGAAATTTCAATATAACAGATCACGAGACAAGGAGAACTATTTGAAACTCCGAGCTTTGGGGTGGAAAGTAATCATTATTTGGGAATGTGAAATACGACATGGTAATCCTCAGGTGGCGTTTGACGATTTAATAAAAAGAGATAACTAACAATGGAAAGTAGATCTGTATGCAATAGTAATTATTTCATAGTCAGTGCTATTGCGCGGCAGCTCAGCGACTGCGCCGCCATAGACAAGGAAAACATTTTTCAAACCCCGAACAAAAAACAGCGGGACAGGCCGTAAAGGCTTGTCCCGCTACTTGTGTATTATGGCAGATATTCTTCTGTGACCCGATACCGGCTGATGCCAAAGGCGCTGCTCCGCTCCACGATTCCCGCCGGGATCTTGGGCAGATACTTCTTGCTGAAGCTGGTGTCCCCGAAGTAGGCGTCAAAGTTCGCCACCGGCAGGACCACCCATTCGCAATCGTCCTGCCGGTTGGCAAGATAATAGCGGATCAGCGTACAGACGACCTCGGCTGGAATTTCCTTCGGAAGTACCGCTTTCACTTTCTCTGTCAGTTCGGGCAGCAGCTCCGGCCCCTCTCTGCGCAGCGGGCCAAGCTCCAACGCATCGGCAAGGACATCATCAAAGCGCAGTGTCCAGGCACCCTTGGTTTGGGGAGCAAAAATTGGGATCTGATATTGCAGCACCTTGCTTCGCCATGCGGCGGCAAACTTTGATTGAATGACCTCCGCATACTTGAGCGAGGTGCTGCGCACCTTTTCCGGGTGCGTCAGCATGAAGTCCGCGATGCGGAGAACATGGCAGAGGAACCAGCCGACCCCATCCGCATCCACCAACTCCGGGAACTCCGTATGCAGCTCCGAGAAATCCGTCTGGAACTGCCATTCCTTGTCCGGCACACGCTTTCCGTCCTCCGGCACACTGCACCAGGCGCAGAGCGCGCGGCGGGCGTAGTCGATCCGATCATGCAGATCACCCGAAATAACCGCGCCGTCCTTGCTGTGAAACAGGTATCCGCGGGCCAGGATGGTCAAAATCCGCGCCATTCCCTCAAACTCCAGGATTGTGGCAAAGGTGAACCGGCCCAGCCATGTCGTATCGCTCTTCTTGCTGGCGGTATAGGAAACCGTTCCGGTATATGCGCGGAATTCCTCCCATTCGTTAATCATCCCGCACCTCCAGAACATTTTTCTCGATATACTCCGGCAGCAGCTCCCACAGCAGGTCGCGTCTGCCGAGGGCCACCACATAGCGCACGGCCAGAGCCGGTCTTGCAATCGCGGTCAGCAGCTCCCGGCACTTGGCCGTCACCGCATCACGATAGCTCCGGGAGGCGGATTTGTCCGCGAAGGCGCTCATCATGGCGGTGAAGGCTTTCGAGTCGCTTTCGCGGAACAGCTGCTTTTTCTCCCTGCCGGTGTTCTCGTCCTCCATATCGCAGACAATGTCTCCGAGGATGCGATAGCCCCCGAAGCGGAAATCGGTCAGCAGATCGTAAATATCGTCAAACTCCGGTTCCGGCAGCCATTCCAGCAGGAAACGCTCCCGTGCATCCTCGTCCATGAGGTGCCAGGCCTGCTCCCGAATGACCTGCCGCAGAGCGGACACCTTTTCCGGCGGCAGATTGCCGAACAGAGCGTACAGCTCGTCAGGATCGTATGCATCCTCCTGCCCTCTGGCATACAGAATGCGCTCCACATCGCTCTTCCGCTTTTTCTCCTTCAACGGAACGCGGCAGGCTCGGATGCGGGAGAGACAGGCATCATAATCCCGCAGCAGCGCAGCCACCGCCGCCAGCTTATCGGGATTCAGTTGCTCTTTCCAGTCCGGCTGCTGGGCGAAGGAAAACAAATCCTCGTCCTTGGCGGGTTTTGCCTTGATGCGCGGCGTGTTCTTTTTCAGCTGCTGCGCCAGATACGGCAGACGCTCTACATTGGAGTCCACCTCGCCCCAATCCACCTTCTTGAAAAACGCCTTTACCTTGGCCGCATGGGTAGGCTCTCATACCAGGCGCCGGGTCTCCATTTCTTCTACCAGCATTTTATATTTGAGGAAATCACTGCGTTTGACGGTCTTATGGGTCAGGTACTCATCCAGATCAGGGCGGATGCCGCTCTTGGCTGAGTCGATCTCCAGCCCGGTGAGGATGGCCAATGTCTCCGTTTCCTCCCGGCAGCGCTCCCGCTCCTCGGCATCAGAGTTTTCGTTGTAGGCAATGATGCTGCGGTCCAGCGCGGCATTGCAGATCTGACCGACGCGGGAGGAGAAGGTGCTGCGGACCGTTTCGAAGCGGGCCTCCCAGTCGTCGGCGCTGCGGATCTGTGGCTGGGCCGTGGGGATCATCAGCAGCGGCAGGTTGTACGACCGGGAAAATACGCTCCGCAGCCGCGGAGGATCGTGATGGATGTTTCGCTCCACACATTCGTTCAAAATGGGATCACTGATTGTCTTGATCATATCGCCATCGTAGTCGGCTCCGCCCAAACGTTCCGCAGCGAGTGAAGTGTAGCCGACCATAACAACATCCGTCAGATGGCTGAGATATTGATCGTATAGATGTCCCCACTCTTCGAGAGGATAAAGCTGCATCTCTTCATTCCGGGCAATGTGCGGATTGCGCAGCAGCGTGCAAACATGACCGGATTGGTAAGCCGAGCCCGGAGCAAAGAAATTCTGATGGTTCAACTCCAGCCCCCAGCGAAAATTGATAAAGGTGTTCGCTTTTTTACTTGTTCCGGTTTTCGTAACAGGCAGGCAGTTCAGAAAATCCAGCAGATCCCCGGAAAGATACCGGTTGTCTCCCGCCACAATCAACCGTCCGACGGCGTACTGCTCTGCGATTTTGTCTGCTTCGGTTTCCAGCCGCTTGGCATAAATCGGTTCGTTGATGAAACGCGGATTCTTTTTCAGAACGGCAGCAAGGATATGGTCTCTGCCCCGGTGCCGTTCCCACCAACTGACCCGTTCAAACTTCTCCAGAAAATAATTCTGCCGAAATGACTCGTCGGCGCAGAAGCTGTAATACGCCAGCTCTGTCTGCTTGGTGAGCCAATTTCGCTCGTCCGTCTCCGGGCTGCAATCCCAGCCGTCCGGCAGATCGGCGGGGCGGAACTCATCCGCTCTGAGGGACACCGTATTCAAAAACTGATAGTTCAGTTCTGTCGTTTTCTCTGGCTTCTTCCTTGCTGACATTCGTGATGTACAGTGCGTGGCGGTACTTACGGAACACCGCCCAATAGTCCTCCCAGTTCATGCCGCTGGCAGTGAGCCAGCCGCAGCCCTTGAACATGCTCTTGGTGAGGATGATATCGACCTTCTGAATCGGATGCTCTATACCCCACAGATCGGTGATGGTGTCCGCACCGCTGCGGTCAAGATAATCCTTGAAATCTACCTCATGCAGCATACCCTTCACATATGGCATACGGATCTGAAACGAGGTGTGGACCTTCTTCCCGCACAGCTTCTCATCAACAAGGCGGGCATACTGCTTGGAGATCAGCCCCTCGCCGTCAAAGCAGGTGACTTCGACGGTGGCCATCGTTTCCACCCGGTGATATTTGCGGGTGCTGTTCTGCGTCCCGTCGTCCTCCACTGTGATCACCTCTGTGGGTGGGGGCGTTCGTACCGGATTGTCAACGATCAGCACCCGGTGGAGTCGGTCAATCCCGATGCCGTTAATACGGATACCGCTGGACAGCATCAGACCGTTGTAGGCGTAGAGCTTGCTGAGCTGGCAGTCACCGATGGTCATATCCATCATGATGCGGCGGCGCACGGCGTCATAAAAATCCTCCCGGATGAAGGACAGCCGCGCCTGCCGGCTCATGCTGCCCGAACGCTCAAAGGCGAGGTAACGATGTGCCCCCGAGCCCAAGTCCAGGCTGACACCCTCGGGACGGAACAGGGCCTTGGCCTTCTCCTGCCGGATCAGGTGTTTCTTTCTGGCGCCGCTCCGGTCGAAGATGCCGGAGAAGTCCATATAGAAAATGACATCCGAAAGGTCGGTCACCAGCTGCCCTTCAGGTGCTCCGGTGAAAGCATCGCCGTGCAGCACGCACATGGTCTGATAGAACAGTGCGTTATCGTCCTGCTCATGGGGCGCGGAAAGTGATTTGCATTTCTCTGTCTCGGCGGCGCTGAGACGGAAGGTATATGTCCCGTCCTGCTGCCTGCCATAGCTGATCACGGCTCTGGCGGACAGCTCGTAGATCCTGTATTTCACCAACGGCATCGGCTCACCTCCTGATGCTTCTATTCTATCATGAGGTTCCAAATTTGCAATATGGATACTGCTCCCACTTTTTCAGTGGGAGCTTTTTGCTTGCAGCTCTCAACAAAAAATTATAAAGGAGGAATTCAATGCAAGAATCCACATTCACCAACTATGACCAGCTGCCGCTGTTCCTCAATGCGAACACGGTGGCGCAGGTGCTGGGCGTGTCCATCTCCAGTGCCTACGAGCTGATGCACGAGACGGGCTTCCCCGCCCTGCGGATCGGAAACCGCATCGTGGTGCCCAAAGAAAAGTTCTGCCGGTGGGTCGATGAGCAGACAGGAGGTGATGCCTGATGTTCCAGCGCTGGCCCAAGCGGGACCCGAACAAGCACTACTACCTTGTCCCAAACGAGGTCTTTAATCTCGGACTCAGCTCTCACGAGATTGCCGTCTACAATTACCTTCTGCGCTGCGAGGATCGCAGGACCTATCAGTGCCACCCCAGCTATCGCACCATCGGAAAGGCGGTGCAGCTGAGCGAAAACACCGTGCGGAAGTATGTGACCAGTCTGGAGGAGAAGGGGCTCATCCGTACCGAACCCAGCACCATCACCACGAAGGACGGTCGCGTGCGCAACGGAAGTCTCATCTACACTATCCGCCCCATTCAGGAAGCGCTGGAGTTGAACTACCAGCGGCAATTTCTGCAGGTGGAGCGTGACATGGAACGGGCAAAGGCAGAGAAACGGCTGGCCGAATTGAGTCGGCAAAACAAGAAGGAGGAAAGCGCATGATGCAGCAGCTTGCAAACTTTATCGTAGACCATGACCCAATGATGGTCCTCCGGCGCACGCACGACACAGTGCGCTACATCCGGTGGGCGTGGAACAAGGATCATGCCGAACCCATCGACGAAGAGGAGCTTCGCCTGTTCCTCTGCGATGAGCACTACGGTGATCTGACCGATGAGCAAAAAGCCGTTGCCCGTCAGGGACGAGACAAAATGCGGAGTGTCTATGCGGAGCTGTGCGTGCGCTTGCTGCAAAGTGAGATCATGCTGGAGCAGGGCATGGTGCCGGACATCAGTACCTACCGCAGCGTGTTCTGCCCGGAAGGGGGTGATGCGCCGTGGATGATCGACCGAGCGGGATGACCGAAAATCAGACCGATTTGCCGCCGACGAAAGAAAAGCAGGTGAAAGGACCGGGGTCGTAAACGCCCCGGTCCGTCCCACAAATGCCCGCAGTGCGGGCATTTTCAAGGGTTTGTGACCGGGGACAGAGGAACGCTCCTTTCGGGAGTTTGTACCCTGTGGAACGCTCCGAGTTCCAGTTTCCTCAGTGTTTTCAAGGGTTTCCGCCGACGCTCTACCGGCCCCATGCCCCGATTTTGATCCAATTTACACCTAATTTGCACTTCAAAACGCAGAAAAAGAATTGAGAAAAGCAATAGCTATTTCCGCAAAAGTGTGGTAGTTGTTTGTGTTGCAAAAAGAAAATGAATCCAAAGGAAGTGAAATACATGGCAAAACGAAGACCGGCCGGCGACGGCATGGTGCGAAGGCGTGACGACGGACGCTGGGAGGGTCGCATAGTCATCGGCCACCGGGAAAACGGCGAGCCGCTGTTCCGTCATATCTACGCCAAGACGCAAAAGGCGCTGCTGGACAAGCTCCACCAGAACATCGAGTGCTACCGTGATGTGGAGCTGACCGAGGACAGCCGCATGACGCTGGGCCAGTGGCTGGACCGCTGGCTCACGGAGTACAAGGCGGGTACGGTGCGGCCCGGTACGCTCAAAAGCTATCGCTGCTACATCGAATACTACATCAAGCCGCAGCTGGGCGACAAGCAGATCTCCCTCCTCTCCCAGCAGGACATCCAGCGGATGTACCGCCGCCTGAAAACGGAGGGGCGCATCCACGAGCATCCCGAGATGGGGCATCAGCTCTCCGACTCCATGGTGCGCCACATCCACTCCACCCTCCACGCTGCGCTGAAAGATGCGGTGCAAGCGCACATCATTCCCAGGAATCCCACCGAGGGGACAACGGCGCCCAAGCCCAACTACAAGCCCAAGCGCATCCTCACCCGTGCGGAGCTGGACGCCTTCCTCGCAGTGGTGGAGCAGGACGAGGTGTGGCGGGACTTCTTCCGGACGGAGCTGATGACCGGCCTGCGCCGCGGCGAGATCTGCGGTCTACAATGGAGCGACTTCGACGGGGATGCCGGTACGCTGAAGGTGTGCCGCACCCTCCACAGCCAGAGGAAGGGCGAGTACACCGTCGGCGAGACAAAAACGGGAAAGGGAATGCGTACCATCCTCCTGCCGAAGACGGTGGCGGACATCCTGCGGCGGCGCAGGGCGGATACCATCAGTCAATGGATATTCCCCGACCCAGTGAAGCCGGAGGATCCTGTCAACCCCGGCTCGGCCTACCTCCACATGAAGACGCTGCTCCGGCGGGCGGGGCTGCCCAGTATCCGCTTCCACGACCTGCGCCACACCTTCGCCACCCATGCCCTTACCAGCGGCGTAGATGCTAAGACGCTGTCCGGAATCCTGGGCCACACCAATGCGTCCTTCACGCTGGACACCTACACCCATGTCACCTCAGATATGCAGAAGCAAGCTTGCGGCATCGTAGGCGGCTTCATGGAAGATATCTTCGGAAAGGAGTTGAAACCGTGGCAAGAAAACGAAAAGCCGGAGACGGGACTGTAAGGCAGCGCAAGGACGGGCGTTGGGAGGGGCGCATCGTCATCGGCTATGACGATAACGGCTATCCCAAGACGAAAAATGTCCTCGCTAAAACCAAGAAGGAGTGCGTCGAAAAGCTCCAAAAGCTCAAGGAGGAATGCGGCGGACTGAAGCCCGAAAAAGTGCGGTCTGAGATGCCCTTCGGGGACTGGCTGACATACTGGTACGAGAATCACTCCAAGCCTAAGATCCGCCCAACTACGCAGGAGACCTATGAGAGCCGCATCCGCCTGCATATCATTCCGGAGATTGGGGACATCCCGCTGAATAAGCTGACACAGAACGACCTGCAGCAGTTCTACGGTCGGCTCAAGAAAAGCGGCCGGAAGCGGTTCACCGACAAGTACGGCGAAGGGCTGTCCGACCGAATGGTGCGTATGTGTCACGCTACCTGTCGCTCCGCGCTGGAGAAAGCGGTGCAGGATGGACTGATTCGCGTGAACCCGGCCATCGGCTGCAAGCTGCCGCCGAAGAAGGCTCGGGAGATGCAGGTGCTGACGCGGGAGGAGCTGCAACGGTTTCTTATCCAAGCAAAGTTCGAGGGTTACTACGAGGTGTTCCTTCTGGACTTGGCAACCGGTCTGCGCCGGGGCGAACTCATGGCGCTGCAGTGGGATGACCTGAACTTCAAAACCGGTGTGCTGAATGTGAATAAGCAGGTCTACGACGTGCGGGGCCAGCTTCAGGTCAGCACGCCCAAGACGAAGAGCTCCATCCGCAAAATCGTCCTGCCGCCCGCTGTGGTTGCGGTGCTGCGGAAGTACAAAAAGACGGTGGACTCCCGATGGATGTTCCCGTCCCCAGTAAAAGAGAATTGTCCCATCACCCCCGGTGTGGTGCGCCGCAGGTTGCAGATCGTCCTGGAACACGCAGGGTGCAAGCATGTGAGGTTCCATGATTTACGTCATACATTCGCAACGCTGGCGTTGGAGAACGGTATGGATGTGAAAACGCTCTCCGCCATGCTGGGTCATGTGTCGGCGGCCACCACACTGGACATCTATACCCACATCACCGACGACATGCGGCTCACGGCCGCCGCCAACATCGACCGCGGCATCGGCAAAGCAGCGCCGCAGGAGGACGCTTCAGAGCCGGGGCAGGAAACTGCCCCGGCCCAGGCGGAAAAGCCGCGTATGACCGATTTCAAGCCCTACGTGGGCCGCAAGCGCAGATCCGGTACCGGCTGCGTCACCGAGATCAACGACCATCTCTTTGAAGGCCGCTACTCTCCCAAATGGCCCGACGGCAAAAAGCACGCCCGTAATGTCTACGCTCACACCCGCGAGGAGTGCGAGGAGAAGCTGAAGATGTTGATCGTGGAGATGAAGGCAGAGATCGCGGAAGCGAAGCGGCTGATGGATTTGGGTGAAGGCGATGGTCGACCTCCAGAGGGGAAAAAGTAGAATAAAGGAAACGAGGCCCAAGGGACAAAATCATGATCCCTTGGGTCTCATTTTTATTGTGGGAATGATGGAGCATTAGAATATGCTATTAATATCGGCTGCAATAGCATTACGAATTTTCTTATAGCTATATGGATATTTTGCAGGAGTCAGAGCCCCTAATACTTGCAAAACTTTATCGGGCTCCTTAATGGCCTCACAGCGATCAACTAAAAGTGCCTTGTACGCATTATCATTATTAGGAATACCCATTACTCTGCAATACTCTGCTCGTCCTTCTGTACTTGCAACAAGATCCATTTCTAAACAATATTGCATAGGGTATAGTTTGTAAGCAGCGCAGTATTCAAATAGCTTAGAATAAGATTGTTTGAGTTTGGATGATAGCTCGCATCGACTTATCTCACTATTCCAGATTGAATTAATTACCGGATTATATTGGTTAGCGTTGTTTTTGTATTCAGGTAATTGCGTAGTAGGGTTTCTGCTATTAGAAAGCTTATCATTTTTATATTGTGTCAAGAAATCTTTGTCAACAACCATCGAGAACGGAATGTTTAAAGATTTGAGTAGAAAATACGGATACTTTAAGTTTTTAATTCCGTCCAAGTTTAAAATGCTAACAAAAAACATTTTTTCTTGGAGCACATCTCTCAATAATTCAGATATTACTTGGGCATCAGTGGGACTTTCAACGACAATAACATATTTTGCAAAGAAGAAGTCACTATTTCTGTAACGAAAAAAACGATTATGTTTATATTCATCCAAGTTATATTTATCCCAGAAATTTCCTTCCAGTTGAGAAAACTCTGTATGGAAGCCCCTGCGAGAATCAGGAGTTCTTCTTGCCAAAATAATATTTTCGTGATTCAATTCATCAACAATAACTGTGGAATGTGTGGCGAAAACAGCCTGCACCTCCGAGTCTTGGCGACCATGTTGAATTGACGCAATCAACTTTTTTTGAGCATGCGGATGTAAATTGGTTTCTGGTTCTTCAATTCCTAAAATGACATTAACCCCGTTCAACTTAGCCAGAGCACGATATAAGGCAATGACAGAAAGACTTTTGATTCCACTTCCGTATTCGGTAACAGGAAAGGAACTGTTGCTATCCACTATGTTGATACCAACCTTGTTAAGAAACAGCGAATAATCTATTGTATCAATATAATCAAATCTGTATTTTTCATCATCGCTAAGCAGACTGGATAGGGCCAACTCGTGTTCGATTTTTGAAAAAATATTATTCTTTAGTTTTTCTGCAACACGTGTGACTTGAACGGAAATATTGTCTCTGAGTTGCGTGTGGTGTTGAGAGTATTCAGTAAGAACTCTCTGGAATATAGAATTCTCGGTCCAAGTTAAATCACGATTGCTGCGGCTGGCAGGAATATAGATATAGTCGATGTCCTTTTTTAACTCTGTGAGAAAATCGTCATCAACAGGGATTGCTCCGGCTGCTATTTGACAGGATAAGGTACGTTTTCGCGTAGTTGCACCATAAGCATACTTCAACTCAAGGCATAACTTGTTTCCCCAAAGCTTGTCTGCATAAATTTCTCTATCAGGGATAGCTTCGAATATTAGAACAATTCTTGTGGTTGTTCTAACGGCGTACTGGTGAGCGTTGTTAAGGAAATAAGCTTGCTCATACTCCCAATTAAATACACTATTCAAAGCGCGTAGCAATGCGGTCTTCCCGGCGTTGTTCTCTCCTATAACGGCTGTCACTTCACTAATGTGCAAGCGACACTCCTTGATTGAACGAAAGTTGTCAATTCGGATTTCAGTTAATTTCATAATACCAGAGCTCCCTGATACAAATAACTTAATGGCAACCTACACGGCCGCTTTGATTACTTTAAAATTTATTATACTGCAAATTAGCAAAAAACACAATATTTAGTCTTAATTTATAGAAAAGATGTGTCAAGAATGACAAGTTCACCCCTTGCGCCGCAATAGACAAAGAATAGAAAAATCCCTCTGAAATCAATAATTTCAGAGGGGTTTTGGTCCGAGTGAGGTGACTTGAACACCCAACCTCGACATCCCAAATGTCGCGCCCTACCAGTTGAGCTACACCCGGATATTCACTTTTCTGCCATGATACCACGGCGAACGGTAAAAATAAAGTTTTTTCTGTCTGTGGTCATTCCTGTGGTCAAAACCGCTTTTGTGCCGCCTTCAGCAACCGGGGAAAGTCCCGTAAACGCAGGTATCGCAAGGCTTTGCGGCATTTCGCCTTACCCTGTCCCGGATACAACCACGGCACTCCCAAACCAGGCGCGATACCAACTTCGCTATACCCGGATACTATTGATACTTGAATAGGGCTTCGATTCGAAGCCCTATTATTATACCGCATGCTCTGCGCGGTTGCAAGGGTTATTTGCGGTGCGCGGAGCGTTTTTCGGCATCCTTGGGGCGCGTGCCCTTCATCGCCTCGTGTTCCTGACGGAGCTCGTCGTGCAGCTGGAGCGAACTCCACGCGGCATTGTCCTCGGTGACGACGGCCTTGAGCGCGACGACCACGCGGCTGCGGCGAAGAGACGAGAGCAGCGCGTCGAGCTGCGAACCGGAAAGACCGCAGAGCACGAGCATCTCGTCGGAAAAGCCGCCCTCGACGGTTTCCTCGACAGGGGAGAAGCCCTCAAGATCGCAGAGATAGCCGATCGGCTGCGAAAGCTCCTCCGGCGCGACGATGCGCCCGCTCACACCGAGCTTGAAGAGCGCAAAGCGAACCTTTTGCAGCCGTGCGGCGTCCTTGAAATTGTAAAGCAGTGCACATGCCATGGTCAAACCCTCCTCAGCGGTGCTGCGCGGCCTTCTGTGCCATGATATCGGGGTCGATGCAGAAATAGGTGAACTCGCCCGTGGCGAGGAGCTTGCCGCCCTCGCCTAAAATGTCCACATTGACAAGGCAGGTCGTTCTGCCGCGGTGGCGGACTTTGGCGTCCGCGCGCACGACGCCCTCCGACTGGTTGCGGAGAAAATGCATCGAGCTGCCCTGCGTCACGTAGGATCGACCATCCGTGTGGGCGGCGTAGCCCGTGGCGTTGTCGGCCATCGTGTAGATCGCGCCGCCGTGCACGATACCGTAGGGATTTTTGCTCTCGGGGCGGATCTCAAGCTTGAAGATCGCGTGGTCGGGCTCGACAAATTCCGCTTCAATGTGATTATAGGTGGCAAAAAGATTCTTCTTGTTCAATTCCGCCGCCTGCTGGGCGGCTGTGAGCTGTTCCATGAAAGTGCTCCTTTGACATTGTTACTGTCGTATCCTACCACAGTGCGGCGATAAAAGCAACAATGCGGTGAAAACATCGAATCAGTAAAAATCGACAGAAGAATACGAATTTTGTATAACATTATCATGTTGAGTGCAAAAGATGAAAAAACTTGTATCGCTTGACCACTTCCATTTTGCTTGAAAGCCTGCTATACTACCTTTACCATAGAAAAATATGCGCTTGAAGGGGAAATCCCTATGGTATATGAGAGTAGTGCGTCCTCCCGCTGCGCCGCGGGGCCGAAGATCGCCGCCATCGGCGGCGGCACGGGCTTGTCGACGATGCTGCGGGGATTGAAAAAATATACAGACCGCTTAACGGCCATCGTCACGGTGGCGGACGACGGCGGCGGGAGCGGCGTGCTGCGCCGTGAAATGGGTATTCTGCCGCCGGGCGACGTGCGGCAATGTATGCAGGCGCTCGCGAACACCGAGCCTGTGATGGAGCAGCTTCTCGGCTATCGCTTTCCCGAGGGACAGCTCAAGGGGCAGTCGTTCGGCAATTTGCTGCTCGCGGCGCTCAACGGCATGGCGGGGAGCTTTGAAGAGGCCGTCGCCATGATGGGACAGGTGCTGGCGATCTCGGGCCGCGTGCTGCCAGTGACGAACGCGGATGTACAGCTCGAGGCCGTGTTTGAAAATGGCGCGCGTGTCGTGGGCGAATCGCACATTTTCAACGCGAAAAAGCAGCAGGACTGCCGCATCCACCATGTTTCGCTTGTGCCGGAGCACCCGAAGGCGCTGCCCGACGCGCTCCGCGCTATTTCGGAGGCCGACCTCATCCTGCTCGGCCCGGGAAGCCTTTATACAAGCGTGATCCCGAATCTGCTCGTCGACGGTGTGGCCGACGCGATCCGCGCGTCGCACGCGCAGAAGTTTTACATCTGCAATATCATGACGCAGGACGGCGAGACCGAGGGCTACACCGCCGCCGATCATCTGGAAGCCCTGCAGCGTCACGGGCGGGAGGGGATCGTCGACCTCTGCCTTGCCAACAATGCGCCCATCCCGCGCGGGCTCGCCGCGCGATATAGTGAAGAGGACGCGGAGCTGCTGCGCGTCGACCGCGAGCGCATCGCGGCGCTGGGAATCGCGCTCGCGGAATACCCGCTGCTCTCGGCGCAGGGAGGCTACGCCCGCCATGACCCGGCGCTGCTGGCGCAGGCGGTCATGGAGCTCTACCGCGAGCGCACGGTGCGCATCTACCGCGGCACCCAGCAGTACATTACGGAAGAACAGGAGTGGAAATAATGCTCAACAGTAAGGAATTTGTCAGGGAATTGCAGCTGCGCCATGAGAGCGCCTGGATGAACCCGAATGTCGGGAGCGCGGACGCCGCACTCGCTGCGCTGCCGCTCACGCGCACGGACGTCGACGATGCCGAGGCGCGGCTGGAGCGTTTCGCTCCGTTCATCAAGAAGGTATTTCCCGAGACCGCGGCTGATCGCGGCCTCATCGAATCGCCGCTGACGGAGATCGAGCATATGCGCGCATGGCTCAACGAAAATGAAGGTGCGCAGCTTGCAGGCAAGCTCTTCTTGAAGCGCGACAGCGACCTGCCCGTCGCGGGCAGCGTCAAGGCGCGCGGCGGCTGCTACGCGGTGCTCAAGCACACGGAGGACTTAGCGCTTGCGAACCGGCTGGTCGAGACGCGCGACGACTACAGCGTGTTTGCCACGCGCGCGTTCCGCAACTTTTTCTCGCAGTATGAGCTGCACGTCGGTTCGACGGGCAATCTGGGGCTGAGCATCGGCATCATGGGCGCGGCGCTCGGCTACAGGGTCACGGTCCACATGAGCGCGGACGCGCGGCAGTGGAAAAAGGATCTGCTGCGCGCAAAGGGCGTAACGGTGCTCGAATACGGCGCGGACTACTCCTACGCCGTGCAGAAGGGCCGCGAGCGCGCGGCGGAGGACCCGAGAAGCTATTTTATCGACGATGAAAACTCTGTCGACCTCTTCCTGGCTACGCTGTGGCTGCGCGGCGGCTCAAGGCGCAGCTCGCCGAGCAGGACGTCACGGTGGACGACGAGCACCCGCTGCTCGTTTACATTCCCTGCGGCGTCGGCGGCGCGCCGGGCGGTATCTGCTTTGGCTTGAAGCAGGAGTTCGGCGACGCGGCACACGTCTACTTCGCTGAGCCGGTGGAAGCGCCGTGCATGCTGCTGGGCCTTGCCAGCGGCTTGCAGAATGCGATCTGCGTGCAGGATATCGGCCTGACGGGCCGCACCGCGGCGGACGGACTCGCCGTCAGCCGCCCTTCGGGTTTTGTGGGGGAGACGGTCAAGGAGATGGTCGGCGGCGGCTTCACGGTGTCGGACGAGCATCTGTTCACAGACCTTCACGCCCTGCACGAGACGGAGAGACTTTTTGTCGAGCCGTCCGCCTGCGCGGGCTTTGCCGGTGCGGTGGAGCTGTCCAAGATGACGGATTATCTCGAAAGCAGCGGCCTTGGCGCGCACTGGGAGAATGCCGCGCACATCGTCTGGGCGACGGGCGGCGCGCTCGTGCCGGAAGGCGAACGCGAAAAGTACCTCGCAAACTGAAAAGAGATAAAAAGAAGGACTTCACGCAATGCGTGAAGTCCTTCTTTTTTGCGCCGCGGCGGGGAGGGGAACCCCGTTACGCGGGCGTCATCGTCAGGGTATAGTTCGCCGTGCGGATCACGATCTGTGTTACGGCGCTCTTGGCCGTGTCGACGCTGAGTTCGGCGGTGTAGCCGGTGAAGCTGTCCTCCGCATAGGAGACATGCAGCATCCAGGTCTCCGCACTGCCCACAGCGGCGGTGCGCTTGAAATCCGTGATGTGTTTGCTGCGCGCACCTGTGAACTGGCAGTCAAGGAAGCATTTGCCGATGTAGCTATTCTCCGCCCATTCAGCCACCTCGGCATAAATCGGATAGCCAACATCACCTAGTTCCGGGCTGTTGCCGGAGATGCTAATCTGTTCATCGCTTGCAAAACCGCCCTTGACAGCATAGTAATTTGCAAAATAACTGACACCGTTATCAAAGAACGGGAACGGCTCGGCAGTAAATTTCACGGTGGTGACATCCGGTGTGTTGCTGACGTCGAGCGTGGCGTCGAAGCTCGTCTTCTTGCCGCCGCCTTCAAGCATGCCGTGGTATTTGCCGCCCGTGGCGTATTTGCTATTGAGGATCGTGAGCGCCTTATCGAGCGCGGCGTTGCCGGTGTCGGGATCGGTCGGCAGGCGGGCGGGAGCGGTGGTCGTGTCGATGCGCAGTCCGTTTTCTGCGTCCCACTGGTAGCCCCAGCCGAAGGACTCATACGCATAGCGGAATGTGAGCGGGAAGTACGTTACGCCGTTGTAATTGAAGATCGGATAGGTCGCCTCCTTGTTGTCGATCAGCGCGCCGTTGACGCTGATCCGGTAGCTTGGCAGCGTGACGGAGACGCTGCCCTTCGGCGCCTTGCCGGGTTCGGCAACGTAAGCGCTCTGCGCGCCGCCGGCATAGATATTGAGCGACTTGGCCGTGCCGTTCCAGTCGGTTTCCACGCCCATGAAGCGGCTGAGGTGATAGGTCATGGGAAAGTAGGTGATGTTGCTGTAGGACAGCAGGGGATACTTGGCGTTTTTGTTGTCGATGACCTGCCCCGTTGAGCGTCACCTTGGCGGTGACGACGTCGGCGCGCATTGCGGCCTCGGCCTGCGGCAGCAGACTGAACGCGAGCGCGATGCAGCAGGCGATGGCAAGCAGGACGCGCAGAAAGTCTTGTTGATGGTAGACATAACATACTCCTTTCCGTTTTGTGATGGTTGACGTTTACTCGTACAGCTTGGCGCTGCGGTTGAGGTACACGAGCTCTATGATCTTGACCACGCCCAGAGCGATGGCAATGGCGAGAATGAACAGGAGCAGGACGATCAGGCCGCCGTTGTAGAAGTAGAAGAAGGAAGCAGATGACAGACCCAAAAGCAGGAGCAGGGTAAGGAATGCACCGAAGCAGCCGATGACCACGACCTGCCAGGTGCAGAGCTTGCGCCATTTGGCGGCCATCTCGTCATCCGCGCCGTCAAACGCTTCGGCGCAGGCGGTGAGCTGGTGGTACGCCGCAAGTGTGGCAAACAGGAAGATCAATCCCAGCAGAATGATCAGAACGACCAGAATCGCGGAGACGTCCGATGCCGTTATCCACTCCTGTACGCTTGGCGCATCGAGAAGCGCAACGAACGGCAGCGCGATCAGCGGCAGAAGATTAAAGTACACGGCCTTGCGGAAGCGGGGGACGGCCGCGCTCAGCTTCCAGAGCACAACGAGCGCGAGAACGCTGACCGCAAACGACATCGCACTCAGCACGATGCCGAGCGCCGGGATCTTGTCGCCGAGCTTGAAGGTGTTGTTCAAAAGATTGATGACGATATTGGCGATGCCGAGGCGGAAGAGGTTCTGGAACCCCTTGTGCAGCAGCGGCGCGTTTGGCCTCTCGCGCAGGGGGATGACCGGCGGCGCGGGCGGGGGAGTGACAGCGCTTTCTGCGGGGACGGGAACGGCAATGGGGGAGGCTTCGGGGACGGGCTCGGGGCTTGGCGTCGGGTTATTTTCCATCATGGCGGTTCTCCTCTCTTGTTCTCTCGCTTTTTATTTCTCTCTCAATTTGAAATACGGTCACGCTCACTGGAAGCGGTATCCCTGCGCGGTAAGGGAGGCAAGGTAGTTCATAAAGTTTTCGTACTGCTCAAAGTGCAGCAGGTTGCTTGCCTCGACCTCATGGAACGAGGCGATTTTAGTGGAGGTATCCACCCACACAAGATAATCGTTCACGGTTTCGCCTCCTCGTCGGGGAGCTTTTCCCCCTCTATGTCATCAAAGGTGAGAATATCCTCGTCTTCATCGCCGTCGGAAAGATCGACGGTCTTCTCCGTGACCGCCACGCTCTCGGCCAGAGCGCGCAGGACGGCTTCATCGCCGCTGGCATCGAGCGAGAAGTGGAGATTGCTCTCCTCGTCGATCCACTCGAGCGTGCTCCACAGCGACGGATCACTCGCAAGGAAGAACTTGCCCTTGCAGCCGTTGACGGTGACCTCGGAAATTTCGGTGTCCTCGCCCATGTCGTAATAGCTGAACGAATCGTCCTGCATGTAGATATAGCTGAAAAGGATGAGGTCGTCGCCGCTCCGATAGCAGAGCTGACGGAAGCCGGAGTCCTCGTAGCTCATATCTTCGTCCAGCGTGTAACCGTCCGGCAGGGCGGTGATCGCGTAGAACGGCAGCTCGCCGGTGGGGGCGTCGCCCGCGTATTCATAGGAGACCTGCGAGCCCGTCCACGTTTCCACCCAGTGGATCATAGCGGCCCGCGCGGCGGGGACTGGCGGCGGCAAAGCCGCTGAGCGCGAGCAGAGCGACCAGAGCGACCATGGCCGCGCGCTTGGCGAGCTTGCTCCAGAAGCTCCGCTGCGCGGGGCGCTTGTAGGTCAGGGCCTCTTCGACGTATTTCGCGCCGATCTCGTTCATGGCGTCGGAAAAAAGCTCGGGTGTCATACCAGCACCTCCTGTTCGGTCAGATAGGTCTTGAGCTGCTTGCGCATACGCGTCAGGCGCAATCGGGCGTTGCCCTCGGTGATGCCGAGGAGCTTGCCGATCTCGGCAAAGCTGTCGGCGTACCAGTAGCGGCGCATGAAGAGCACACGGTTTTCCTTGCTCTGCGTGTCAAGAAAGCGCTCGATCGCGGCGGCGAGCTCTCTGGCCGCATAGTGCTCCTCCGCCGCCTGCTGGGGCGAAGCAAGAAACGTTTCAAGCTCCTCCATGCACATATCGTAATGGCTGTTTCGTTTCATTGCCGTGTTGGCACGATAGCGCGTGATCGAACAGCGGCGGACGAGCGTGCCGACAAACGCCGGAAGCGATTCCGGACGCTGCGGCGGGATCGCGTTCCAGGTGCTTAAGTACGCATCGTTCACGCACTCCTCCGCATCCTGCGCGCTTGCAAGGATGTTGTCCGCGAGCTTGTGGCAGAGCTTGCCGTATTTCTTGTCCAGCTCGCTGATGGCATCCTCCGAGCGCGCAAAGAACAGCTCGATGATCTGCGCGTCTTCCATCGTGCAGCGCCTCCTTTCCTCGTGAAAAAGTGTTTCTACTTGAATAGACGCAATTTCCGGCAAAATGCTTCACGAAACCGTAAAATTTTTTTATTTTTCCTTTTTGACGGAAAAACCGGATGATTTGTTCCTGCGCGGCGGGAGAAATAAGGGAAGATATCGACAAAATTATATTATAAATATATTCGCATAACTGCCGCAGTATTTTCCCCAATCTCCCCGTTTTTCGCCGAAGAACACTTTGCGCCGATTACTGGCGCAAATACGAATTTTTGCAATCTACTGATGCGCTAAATATTCATTCTTGAGTGACCTCCCTTTGTTTTGTAGTTTGCAGTCTCTAAACGCCTCATGCCGCAAATACGATGTGGTATTTGCCGCACTCTTCTATTTTCTTCGTTTTGTCCCCACGGTGTCGCTAGTATCCGCCAGACGCCCAGCGAGTGGTTTTGAACGGCGAAAAAACGGCCCCGCACCTTTTCGGTACGGGGCCGTTGATCCTGCATTTAAAGGTGCTGCCTTGCGTGCTCGCAGATCGCGTCGTATGTCTGCTGGCTGATGTCGTGCTCGATCTTGCACGCATCCTCCTCAGCGGTCTTTTCGTCCACGCCGAGGGCGATGAGAAATTTTGTGAGCGTGTGGTGGCGGTCGAGCATCTTTGCTGCGATCGCCATGCCGCGGTCTGTCAGCGTGATGAGGCCGTCGCGGTCCATCTCGATATATCCGTTTTCGCGCAGTCGCTTGGTCGCGTAGGTGACGCTGGGCTTCGTCACGCCCAGATGGTCGGCCACGTCGACCGAACGGATATAGCCGTGCTGCTCTTTCATCATCAGCATGGATTCGAGATAATCTTCAGATGCCTTTTGGATTTTCATGTGCGGTTTCACCAACTTCATTGTTAAAGGTCAATCACAGATTAACATGCTCTAACAAAAAATGCAAGCATTAAAAAATGTTCACAAAACCTCTTGACAAAATATGTTAGAGAGATTAAACTTACGGGCGAAAGTTAAATGACACTAACTTTGCGCCGGCGAATTGCGGATCGCCGCGGGCAGAAAAGTGCCAGATCAACAGCATGCGGAGGGATAAATAATGATGCCGCTTACACTGGCGAATGCCGGAGAAGAAAATACCATCCTCAAAGTCGGCGGGAGTGCTGAAGTCAAAAAGCATCTCGAAGATCTCGGCTTTGTGGCCGGGGGCACGGTGAGTATCGTGTCGTCGCTCGGCGGGAACGTGATCGTCAAGGTCAAGGAAGCTCGCGTTGCCATCAGTGAAGAAATGGCAAGAAAAATCATGGTTTGAGCAATTTTTCAAATAAAAGGAGAGAGATTATGAAAACACTGCGTGAAGTCAAGATCGGCGAGACCGTCAAAGTCGTCAAGCTCCATGGCGAGGGCCCCGTCAAGCGCCGTATCATGGACATGGGCATCACCAAGGGCACTGAGGTGTTCTGCGCAAGGTAGCGCCTCTGGGCGACCCGATGGAGGTCACCGTCCGCGGCTATGAGCTGAGCCTGCGGAAGGCTGACACCGAAATGATCGAAATTGCATAAAGAATCTGGTCAAAAGGAGCAGTAAGAAACATGGAAAAGCAGATCAAAATTGCCCTTGCGGGCAACCCCAACTGCGGTAAGACGACGCTGTTTAACGCCCTGACCGGTTCGAACCAGTTTGTCGGCAACTGGCCCGGCGTCACCGTGGAAAAGAAGGAAGGTAAGCTCAAGAAGCATGATGACGTGGTGATCATGGACCTTCCCGGCATTTACTCTCTGTCCCCCTACACGCTGGAGGAAGTCGTCGCCCGTAACTACCTCATCACCGAGCGTCCAGACGCCATTCTGAACATCATCGACGGCACGAACCTTGAGCGCAACCTCTATCTGACCACCCAGCTCACTGAGCTGGGCATCCCCGTGGTCGTGGCGATCAACATGATGGACGTCGTCCGCAGAACGGCGACCAGATCAACATCAAGGAGCTGTCCCGTCAGCTGGGCTGCCCTGTTCTGGAGATCTCCGCTCTGAAGGGCACAGGCATTATGGAAGCCGCGGAAGCAGCCGTCAAGGCCGCTGCAGGCCCCCACACCGAGCCGCAGCACACCTTCTCCGGCCCTGTCGAGCACGCCATCGCGCACATCGAAGAGGCGGCTGCACTCCATGCCGGCTGCGCAGCAGCGCTGGTATGCGATCAAGATCTTTGAGCGCGACGACAAGGTACTCGCACAGCTCAGCATCCCCGCAGAGTCATGAAGCACATCGAAGAGGACATCAAGGCGGCTGAGACCGAGCTCGACGACGACGCAGAGAGCATCATCACCAACGAGCGCTACATGTACATCGCACAGCTCATCAAGAGCTGCTACAAGAAAAAGAGCGGAAAAGCTCTCTGCTCCGATAAGATCGATAAGGTCGTCACCAACCGCTGGCTGGGCCTGCCCATCTTCGCGGCGTGATGTTCCTTGTCTACTGGGTCGCTATGGTCGCCGTGGGCGCGCCCGCGACGGACTGGGCCAACGACGGCGTGTTCGGCGACGGCTGGCACCTGCTGGGCATCGGCTCCGCCGCTTATAACGACGCAGCTGACGAATACGCTGCCGCAAGCGACGCGATCAGCGGCTACTATGAGCTTGACACCGAAGCCGAAGACTTCGATGCTGACGCGGCTCTGGCTGAGATGAAGGCCGTGACCGCCGATTCTGAAAGCACGACCATCGAGGTCGAGGACGAAGAAACCCTTGCCCTCAATGATATGACAGTCTATTATGATTCCATCCCCGACGACGCAGACGAAGAGACTACGATCGGCATGACCTATGTGGACGCTGTCAGCTACTTTGAAGAGAACGGCTTTGACGAGCCCGACCCAGCTGACTACGGCGTTTGGGTCCCCGGTATCCCTGTTCTGATCGGCAATCTGCTCGATGCGGGCAACGTTCCCGAAGACGGCTGGCTGCACGGCCTGATCCTCGACGGTATCGTCGCCGGTGTCGGCGCGGTGCTCGGCTTCGTGCCGCAGATGCTGGTCCTGTTCCTGATGCTCGCCTTCCTTGAAGCGTGCGGCTATATGGCCCGTATCGCCTTCGTGCTCGGACCGTATCTTCCGCAAATTCGGTCTGTCCGGCAAGTCCTTCATCCCCATGCTCATCGGTGTCGGCTGCGGTGTCCCGGGCGTCATGGCCTCCCGTACCATAGAAAACGAGCGTGACCGCCGCATGACGATCATGACCACCACGTTCATCCCCTGCGGCGCGAAGGTGCCCTTCATCTCCATGATCGCCGGCGCCCTCTTCGGCGGCAGCGCATGGGTTGCCACCTCCGCTTACTTCATCGGCATGGCTGCCATCATCATCTCCGGCATCATGCTCAAGAAGACCAAGATGTTCGCCGGCGACCCCGCTCCCTTCGTCATGGAGCTGCCGGCCTACCACTGGCCGACTGTCGGCAACGTCCTGCGCTCCATGTGGGAGCGTGGCTGGTCCTTCATCAAGAAGGCCGGCACGATCATCCTGCTTTCCACCATCGTTGTGTGGTTCACCACCTACTTCGGCTGGGTGGACGGCACGTTCCGGATGCTCTCTGAGGAACAGATCAACGCCTCCATCCTCGCCAAGATCGGCAATGCCATCGCATGGATCTTTGCGCCGCTCGGCTGGGGTACCTGGCAGGCAGCTGTCGCCTCCATCACCGGCCTTGTCGCCAAGGAGAACATCGTCGGCACGCTCGGCATCCTCTACGGCGGCGGCGACGGCACGGTCTATCAGAACCTTGCAAGCGCCTTCAACGGCATCACCGGCTACTCCTTCCTGGTGTTCAACCTGCTGTGCGCTCCGTGCTTCGCGGCCATCGGCGCGATCAAGCGTGAGATGAACAGCGCCAAGTGGACCTGGTTCGCAATCGGCTATCAGTGCGGCTTCGCCTATGCCATCGCCCTGATGATCAACCAGTTCGGCGCTCTGCTCACCGGCAGCGGCAATGTCCTCGGCGTGATCGTCGGCGCAGCCCTGCTCGCAGTCATCGTTTATATGCTTGTCAAGCCCTATAAGGAAGCTACCAAGCTGACCACGAAGATCAAGTAATCATTTTTTCACGGAGCAAGACCGCATGGGATATGCGGTCTTGCTTCCGGCAAACAGCGAGTAAAGGAGTGATTCTCATGTTTGCATGGATCGCACAAAATCTTGGAACGATCCTTATTTCAGCCGTTCTGCTTGTCATTGTCATCGCAATCGTGCGCTATCTGATCCGGCAGAAGAAACAGGGAAAAAGTTCCTGCGGCGCGGGCTGCGCGCACTGCGCAAATGCGGGCTGCTGCCACCATCAGCAATAACGGAGGGTCTGCATCATGTATCAAACAACGCTTAAAATCGACGGCATGATGTGCGGTATGTGCGAATCGCACATCAACGACACCATCCGCAACGCGTTCTCCGTGAAGAAAGTCTCCGCCTCCCATGGAAAGGGCGAAGCGGACATCATCAGCGAAGAGCCCATCGACGAGGCGAAGCTGCGCGAGACCATCACCAAGACCGGCTATGACTTCGTCTCCATGACGAGCAAGCCGTATGAAAAGCACGGCCTGTTCGGCTTTTTGAAGAAGTAAAAGGCAAAATGAAAGGCACGGCTTTTGCCGTGCCTTTTTTTGACTTAGTTCTGCGCTTCGGCGCGCTTCCTGCGGTGCGGGCTTTTCAAAAAGTCGACGAGCTTTTGCTCCATGCGGGAGAGCTGCTGCGATTTGAGCGTGATGAGATAGATCGTGCGCTTGAGCGCGCTTTTGTCCATCTCGAAGGCGAGCAGCGTGCCGTTTTGAACCTCCTGCTCCACGGCGAGCGCCGAGAGCACGGCAACGCCCACGCCGCCGGAGACCATCTGCTTGATGGCCTCGGGATCGTCCACGCGCGCCACGACATGCAGCATATCGTGGGAGAGGCCGAGCGTGCGCAGATAGTTTTGCAGGCTCGTGTCTGTGCCGGAGCCCTCTTCGCGCGAGACGAACGGCTCTTCGAGCAGCAGCTCGCGGCCGTAGACGCCGCGCTCTCTGAACGCGCGGTAGTGCTCGTTGTTCGGCGCGGCGAGCACGAGCCTGTCGTCGTAGAGAGGGAAGTAGTCGACATTTTCCGGCTCGCTGACTGCGCCGACAAAGCCGACGGCGATCTGGCCGGATTTCAGCATCCGGTGCACCTGCTCGCTGTCGCCGCGGCGCAGGGAGTAACGGAACTCCGGCTCGCGCTTCAAAAACGCGGCGAGGTAGCCCGGCACCAGATATTGCCCCGGCACGGTGGACGCGCCGAGCGCGACCACGGGAGTGCTGTCCGCGTCGGAAAACAGCGTGCGCAGCGCGGCGCAGTCATTCAGAATGCGCCTTGCGATGGGGTAGACCTGTTCGCCCTCCTTCGTCAAGCGAACATGGCGGCGGTTGGAGCGCACGAACAGCTCCTTGCCGAGCGCCTGCTCCAAAAGCGAAATGTGCGCGCTCACGGTGGACTGGTTGAAGAACAGCTCCTCCGCCGCGCGGGTGAAGCCGCCGTATTCCACAACGGCGACGAAAATTTCAAGCTGCTTGAGGCTGATATCGTTCATAAGACGGGTTTCCTCCGGAATGTCGTTCTACTTTGAAAAGAATAATATGAGAGGACGAAAAAAGCAAGGCGTTTCATCGCTTTTTTCAATGATAAACTGTATTTTATGAAATACAGGCGATGGATCGTGCGCTCTTGCAATTTGCGGGGGAGTTTGGTATCATGGCAGGCAGATCAAAAGAAAAACGGCGGTGATGATAAGATGAAAACAGCGCTTGTGACGGATGGAAAATACCGCTCGTCCATCGCGGCGGTGCGTGCGCTGCACCGCGCGGGCTACCGCGTGGTCGTGACGCAGACAAGGGCGGACGTCAAGAGCGCACCCGCAGTGTCGGTGTCGAAGTCCTGCGATGATTTCCGCTGGATTGACGGCGCGTGCGCGGATGCGGATTACGCCGAAAAGCTGCTGAGCGTACTCAAAGAGTATGAGCATCCGGTGCTATTTTGCGTCGGCGCGGTGACGCTCAACACCGTCGCCGCCCGTCGGGAGGAGTTTGCCGCGCTGGCGAACTTCCTCATCGCGCCGAAGGAGACGCTCGACGCGCTCAACGACAAGGAGAGCGTGCATCAGCGCGCGCTGGAGCTTGGCATTCCTGTGCCGCGCGAGTACGACGGCACGCCGGAGAGCTATCCCGTCGTCGTCAAGCCGCACTGCGGAGAAAAGTTCGGTCTCAAGGCTGCCGACCGCTACGCCGTGGCGAACAACGAGGCGGAATTCGACGCCATCATGGAAAAGATGCAGCGCTACGACCCGTGCCCCATCGTGCAGCAGAAGATCACGGGCGCGGGCGCGGGCGTGAGCCTGCTGCTCGGCCGCGAGAGCGAGCTGCTCGGCGCGCTGTGCCACCGCCGCGTGCGCGAGTATCCGATCACAGGTGGGCCGTCGACCTGCTGCGAGAGCTTTTATGATGAAAAGATGATCGACGAGGCTTACGAACTGCTCAAGTCGTTTCACTTTACAGGCCTTGCGATGGTTGAGTTCAAAGGGGACTGTATTTTGGAAGTCAACCCCCGCGTGTGGGGCAGTTTCCCGATGACGGAGGCGGCGCAGAGTCCCATCGTCGCGCACTACGCGCAGGCCGCGCAGGGCGGGCAAGTCACCTACACGGCGAAGGACTACCGGACGGGTGTAAAAATGCGCTTTTTCCTCAACGACACGGTCGCTGCACTGAGCTATCTGAAGGCGGGCCGCGTCAAGGAGGGCCTGCGCGGTCTCGGCGATTTCTTCACGGCGAAAGAGGCCTTGAGCGCCAAGGGCGATGGCAAGGTCATGCGCGCATACCTTAAAGAGCCTGTTTGAGCGCTGAGAAGGGGGAGAGGATCATGGAGCTGCGGCTCGATCTGCACATTCATTCCGAGCGGTCGTTCGACGGCTGCATGAGCCTGAGCGAGATCGTTGCGCTTGCGCGCGAGCGCGGGCTGAACGGTGTCGCCATCTGCGACCACGACCGCGTGCTGGACGAGGTTCCGGAATTCGACGATTTTCTCGTCATCCCCGCGACCGAGGTTTCGACCGAGCGCGGGCATCTGCTGGGTCTCTTTGTGAGAGAACCCATCGAAACGAGAAAGTTTTCCGAGTCGGTCACGGCCATTCACGCACAGGGCGGGCTGGCGGTCATCGCGCATCCCTTTGAGCACAGCACAGACGCGAACCGGCTCGACGATGTGATGAGCCGGCTTGACGGCGTCGAAATTTGGAACAGCCGTGCCGACCGCAAGAACAAAAGCGCCAACGCCATGGCGCGCGAGCTGGCGCAAAAATGGAAAAAGCCCGTCACTGCGGGCAGCGACGCACATGTGCCAGAAGAGGTCGGCGGCGGCGTGACGGTGCTGGAAGCGGACGAGCTGTCGCTTTCCGCCGTCAAGGCAGCGCTCCTGCGGGGCGCGAAGCAGGTCGAAGGCCGCCGTGGCCGCGCAATGTGCGTAGCGAGAAGCCAGAAGACCAAAAGAGAGAAGACAAACGCAGGCGTAAAAAGACGAGTAAATGGAATGCTCTTTACAGTAAAATGCGCCTTGCAGGACTTTACCACCAGGGAGGATGGATGGCATGTCATGGATCGTTAAACTCGGCAAAAAGGGAAAGAAGATCGTCAAGAAGATCATCACGCCCGCGGAAAAGCACTACGTCGGCTACACGCGCCGCATCGAGCGCGTGAAGACGGGCGAGCGCATCTGCGCGATGACGTTCGACGACGGCCCGATGGGCCTTCCCGCATCGCCCGACCGATTTGAGGGCAAAACGCTGACGGATGTGCTGCTCGACACGCTCGCGCAGTACGGCGCAAAGGGCAGCTTCGACGTCATCGGCGACACGAGCGAGAACTACCCCGACGAGGCGGGCAAGCTCGGCAGCGCGGCGTGGGGCGGCGTCAAATTCGACCACTACCCCGATATCCACTGCGACGACAAGGGCGGAGCCGTGCACAACGACCGCCTGATCCGCCGCATGCTCGATGAGGGCCATCAGATCACAAACCACGGCTACCGCCACATCATCTTCGGCAAAAAGCCGTTTGTCTACGGCGCGCGCGAGTACCTGCCTGGCTTTGACGCCGCGGTCGCGGACCTGACGCGCCTCGACACGCTGATGCGTGAGCGCTACGGCTATACGCTCACGCTCGCGCGCCCGCCGCACTATGTCGACAAGATGGCGGGCGGCTTCACGAGTTACGACGTCTACGAGCGCATGGGGTACCAGTATATGGCCGCGTCGTTCGATGGCGCGGGCTGGCTGCCCTCGACGCATGAGGACCCTGAGGCGGCGCTTCAGGCGGAGATCGACGCGATGGTCGAGCCGATGCGCAAGGCGCTCGAAAAGGACCCGGACTTCTTCTGCGGACAGATCATCTTCCAGAAGGACGGCTACAACATGGCCAAGCGCACGCCGGTCGCGTTCGCGCTGGGCAAGCAGCTCGCGCTTCTTAAGGAGTACGGCTACCGCGTTGTCAGCGTGGGCGAGCTGATGGAGGAGAGCCCGTTTACGGATGTCGGGCGCGACGATTCGCTGTTTGAAAAGCTCGTCGCGCTTGCAAAGACGCGAGCCATCGTCTTCACGGACAACAAGCTGCGCCTCGACGATAAAATGACCGTCGGCGAGCTCGCGATGCTGCTCGCGCCGCGCGACGAGGCCCTCTCCCGCCGTGTCGCCCAGCTGCGAAAGACCGGCAAGGCCGGCCCCTACGACGGCGCAATGTCCTACTGCCGCGAAAACGGTCTCATCGACGCGAGCGCCAAGGCCGAGGACGTTGTCACAAAGCTGCCGGACGTCATATTTGGCAAGGCAACTGACTTTACAAGAAGAAACGTCTACGCGGCGTATAAAATGGAAGAATAAAATGGCCTCAAGTACCTCCGCTACATGGCGGAGGTATTTTTTTCTCCTCGTCCACATAGGCTATGGCAGAAATGGACGGGAGGCGGGCGGCATGAAGAAGCGGCGGCAGTGGACAACATACAGCGGGAGCGGGAAGCGCGTTGCGCCGCGAACGCGCACATCGCGCGTGTCTCGCGGCAAGGAAATGGGAGTGCCGCGGCTTTGGGTGCAGCTCATCGTCTGCGGGGCGCTGTTTGTGGCGCTCATTGGCCTCAAGCTGCTGATGCCGGGGAACTTAAGCGCGCTGCGCGGGACGCTGGGGCAGTGGCTGGTGCGCGACGCGGACTTCATCTCGGCGTTTTCCGCGGTCGGGCGTGCGGCATCCGGCGAGCAGGACTGGGGCGATTCGCTGTCGGAGGCCTATGTCGCGGTGTTTGGCGGCGAGAGCAAGGCGCAGGAGGTCTCGGGCAATCTGATCGGCATGACGGTCTCGGAGCAGGACGTCTCCGACCTCACGAGCGCGCGGGAGCTGCCCGCACTCGCCGTGGGCGAGCAGCGCATTTTAGGCTTTTCGTACACGACGCCGCTGTCCGGCACGGTGACATCGCCGTTCGGCTGGCGCGACGACCCGAACGGCGCGGGCGAGTGCTTCCATTACGGCATGGACATCGCGGGCGAGGAGGGCGCCTCTGTCGCCTGCTTTGCCGACGGCACCGTCGGCACGGTGGGGGAGAGCAATATCCTCGGCAACTATGTGACGGTCAACCACGAGGGCGGATTTTCAACGCTCTACGCCCATTGTAGCGCCATCACCGCGAGCGCGGGACAGAGTGTCAAAAAGGGCGATGCGATCGCTAAAGTTGGCTCGACCGGCAACGCCACGGGCTCGCACCTCCACTTTGAGGTGCACGACGGGGAAGAGTATCTGAACCCCGTTTACTATGTGGTTCCCTGAACGCGGGCTCCACGTTTCGTGGAGCTTCTGGCTGCTCATTCTGCTCGCGGCCATCGTGAGCCCGCTGACGATCGTGCTCTCGATTTTGCTGGCCGCCGCGCTGCACGAGTGCGGGCATCTTCTGGCGCTGCGGGCATTCCACGTGCCCATCGAGGGGCTGCGTCTCAGCGCGTTTGGCGCGGTGCTGCACGCGCGCGGAGCGCAAAGGCTCTCTTACGGGCGTGAGCTTGTCGTCACGCTCGCGGGCTGCGGCATGAACCTCGTCTGCGGCGTTCTGACGGCGTGGTTTTCGCTGCACTATGTGTGGGTGGAGGGCTTCGTCTTCGCTGGCGCGCACATTCTGCTCTGCGCGTTCAACCTGCTGCCTATCCCGCCGCTCGACGGCTCGCACGCGCTGAATCTTGCGGTCTCGGCGTTGTTTGGCCCGCTCGTGGGCGACGCGGTCGCGGCGCTTGCGGGCGTTCTCTGTTCACTCGCGCTGCTGGGCGGGGCAGTGTATCTCTATGTGCAGACGCGCGGCGGCGCGCTCGTTATTTTTGCCGCACTGGCACTGCTTTTAAGCGCGCTCAAAGAACTGAGACTTGCGCGTCGCGCAATAAAAGTGTAGAATAGCCGAAAATGGATGTTTGTGCCCATTTTCGGCTTTTTATTTTTGCTTACTTCAGAGGAGAACTTTTGTGGATAAGAGATTGGAACGCATTTTGCCCCGCGTGCAGAAGCCCGCACGCTATGTCGGCGGGGAATTCAACGCGATCATGAAGGACAAGAGCAAGGTCGACACGCGCGTCGCCTTCTGCTTTCCCGACACGTATGAGATCGGCATGTCGAACCTCGGCATGCGCATTCTGTACGGTGTGATGAACAATATTGAGGGCGTGTGGTGCGAGCGCTGCTTCGCCCCCTGGGGCGACATGGAGCAGGAGATGCGAAATGCGAACATCCCGCTCTACGCGCTCGAATCGTTTGACCCGATCAAGGATTTTGACATCATCGCCTTTTCCATTGGCTATGAGATGGCGTTCCCCGCGATGGTCGACATGCTGGACTTAGCAGGCGTGCCGCTGCACGCGAGCGAACGCACGGCGCTCACACCGCTCGTTGTCGCGGGCGGCACGGCGATGTACAACTGCGAACCCATCGCGGATTTTATCGATCTTGCTCTTATCGGCGAGGGCGAGGAGATGGATGTCGAGCTCATCGAGCTGCACCGTCAGGCGCGGCGAGAGGGCTGGAGCAAGCACGAGTTTCTCGTGTGCGCCGCGCAGATCCCGGGCGTCTATGTGCCGAGCCTTTACGACGTTGCCTACAACGACGACGGCACGGTCAAGTCCGTCACGGCAAACGAGGGTGCGCCCAAGGTCGTCCTAAAGCGCATCATGCGGGACATGGACAAGGCCTACTATCCGACCAAGACCATCGTTCCCTCGACCGAGATCGTGCAGGACCGTGTGTCGCTTGAACTGTTTCGCGGCTGCATCCGCGGCTGCCGCTTCTGTCAGGCGGGGTATGTCTACCGTCCCGTGCGCAACCGCTCGGAGGAGCTGCTGCGCGGCTACGCCGTTGAAGCCGTCGAGGACTCGGGCTATCAGGATATGACGCTCTCGTCGCTCTCAACGTCCGACTATCCGCACCTTGTCGAGCTGTGCGACGACTTAGAGGACTTCTGTGCCCAGCGGCATGTGACGCTCGCGCTGCCGTCGCTGCGTGCGGATAACTTCTCCATGGCGCTGATGGAGCGGCTGCAAAAGGGCAGAAAGACCGGCCTGACCTTTGCGCCCGAGGCCGGCACGCAGCGCCTGCGCGACGCCATCAACAAGAATCTGACGGAGGAAGATCTGCTCGAATCCTGCCGCCGCGCGTTTGCGGGCGGCTACAGCGCGGTCAAGCTCTACTTCATGCTCGGCCTTCCGACCGAGACGGACGAGGACGTGCTCGGCATTGCCGACATCGCGGCCCATGTCATGCACGCCTGGCGCGAAAGCGCACTCAACAAGACGCGCGGCGTGCGCATCACGGTGTCGACCTCGTGGTTTGTGCCAAAGCCGCACACGGCGTTCCAGTGGGAGCCGCAGATCCCCATTGAAGAGTACGAGCGCCGCGTCAAGCTCCTGCGCGAGGCGATGAACACCAAGTCCGTCACGTACAACTGGCACCCCTCGCCCACGAGCTTCATGGAGGCGGTCATCTCCTGCGGCGACCGCCGGCTCGGCAAGGTCATCGAGACCGCGTGGCGCAAGGGCGAAACGCTCAGCGCGTGGGAGGACTATTTTGATCTGAACCGCTGGATGGAGGCCTTTGAGGAGTGCGGTCTTGACCCGCACTTTTACGCCAACCGCCGCCGCAGCGAGGATGAAATTCTGCCGTGGAGCATGATCTCCTGCGGCGTTGCACCGGGGTATTTGAAGCGCGAGCACGCGCTGAGCTATGAGGGCGTGACGACGCCGGATTGCCGCACGCACTGCAACGCCTGCGGCGCAAACTGCCTGGTGGGAGGGAAATGCGATGTCTAAATTGCGGCTGGTTTTTGTCAAGGAGCATCAGGCGTCCTACATTTCGCATCTTGACGTGATGCGCACGTTCCAGCGCGTGTTCCCGCGCGCGGGCCTTTCTATCAAGCACTCCAACGGTTTCCACCCGCACCCGATTCTGTCCATCGTGCTGCCGCTGCCCGTGGGGCAGTCGAGCGACTGCGAGATCCTCGACTTTGAAAGCGTGGAAGACAGCACGGGCGAGGGCGTGGCCGAGGCGCTGAACACCGGCATGCCCGCGGGCCTTCGCGTGCTGGACTGCTATTGCGTGACGCGCCCCGTGCGAGAGATGGTCAACCTGCGCGCACAGCTCGAAATGGAATACGACAACGGCGTGCCCGAGGGTGCGTGCGAGCGCATCCGCGAGTTTTTTACGCAGGAGGAGATCTTTGTCGAAAAGCGCACGAAGCACAAGGGCATGACCGAGCTCAACATTGCGCCGCTCATCCGCTCGCTCACGCTGACGGAGGGGGAGGGCGTGATCCTCGCCGATGCGGTCGTCGCCGCGCAGGACCCGGGCCTCAACCCCGCGCTGATCGGCGCGGCGGTCGCGCGGCACCTGCCGGAGATCGCGCCGGACTTTGTTCGCGTGCGCCGAAAAGAGGTCTACGACGCGGAAATGAACGTTTTCCGCTGATTTCTGCCGTGCTTTTGCAAATAATGCTTGCATTCCCGTTGGGGATGTGATATGCTACCATAGCTTGAAAAGGGCGGTCCTCTGCCGTGCGCGGGTGAAAGAGTCCCGACAGCGCCGAAGAAAAGCGGTCAAGAACGCCTATAAATAGGAGGAAAATATCCATGGATCTCATCAAAGAGCTCGAATCCCAGCAGCTGAAAAAGGAAATGCCCGTCATCAACGTCGGCGACACCGTCCGCGTTCATGTCAAGATCAAGGAAGGCTCCCGCGAGCGTATCCAGGTCTTCGAGGGCATCGTCATCGCGAAGAAGCACGGCGGTCTTGAGGAGACCTTCACCGTTCGTCGTCTTGCCTACGGCGTCGGCGTCGAGAAGGTGTTCCCCATCCACTCCCCCCTCATCGAGAAGGTCGAGACCGTGCGCAGCGGTTATGTTCGCCGCGCCAAGCTGTATTACCTGCGCGGCCGCGTCGGTAAGGCTGCCAAGATCCGCGAGAAGCTGTAAGGCAGATTCTTTGAGAACAAAAAAGCATGGCGTTTCCGCCATGCTTTTTTTGTGTTGCCTTTTTCAAAAAGCGTGCTACAATAATACATTAGAAAATCAGGCGCATTTTGCCGCAGAGGGAGACTGTTAGTCCGCCGCTGCGCGGCGCTGGGTTTAGGAGACCGAAATGGACGAATTTGATCAGAAAATGGAGATCAGCGAGCAGCCGCAGGAGGAGATCGTGGAAAAGATCCCCGGACGCGACGTGTATGAGACGGTCTCGTCTCTCGTCTCGGCGCTGCTGGTCGTTGTGCTGGTGTTTACGTTTCTTGTGCGGCTGATGGGCGTTTCCGGCCCGTCAATGATCCCGACGCTGCAGGACGGCGACCGGCTTCTCGTCGTCAACTCGCTGCTCTGCGGCGACTATCAGGTCGGCGATATCGTCATCGCGCGCAAGGAGACCTTTGACTCGAAGCCCATCGTCAAGCGCGTCATCGCCACCGCGGGCCAGACCGTGGACATCGACTTTAACTTGGGTCAGGTCTATGTGGACGGCGAGCTTCTGGACGAGGACTACATCAACGACTACACCTATCGCGAAGAGGGCACCGTGTTCCCGCTTACCGTGCCGGAGGGCGAAGTCTTCCTCATGGGTGACAACCGCAACCATTCGAACGACAGCCGCGATTCCTCGCTCGGCACGGTGGACACGCGCCTTCTGATCGGCAAGGCGGTGTTCCTCGTCTTCCCGGGACGCGACTATCTGACCGAGCAGCGCGAGTTTGGCCGCATCGGCCTTTTGCAGTAAAGGGGGACGAGCAAATGCAGTTGGATTCTCTGAGCTGGTTCCCGGGGCACATGACCAAGACCCGCCGCATGATCACGGCGGAGCTCGGCAACGTGGACGCCGTGTGCGAAATTCTGGACGCGCGCATCCCGATGAGCAGCCGCAACCCCGATGTGGACGAACTGACGGCGGGCAAGTCCCGTTTGATCGTTTTGAACCGCGTCGATCAGGCCGACCCTGAGATGACGAAAAAGTGGGCGGCGTATTTCCGCTCGCTCGGCTGCGCCGTCATCGAAACGGACGCGAAGCAGGGCGGGGGCGTGAAGCAGTTTTCTTCCGCCGTGCGCACGCTGCTGCACGATAAGATCGCCTCTTACGAGGCCAAGGGCCAGATCGGCCGCGTGCTGCGCGTGATGGTACTCGGCATCCCGAACGTTGGCAAGTCGACGTTCATCAACAAGGTCTCCGGCCGCAAGAGCGCCAAGGCGGAGGACCGCCCCGGCGTCACGCGCACGAAGCAGTGGGTGCCGGTCGACAAGACGCTCGAGCTCCTTGATACGCCAGGCATCCTGTGGCCGAAATTTGAGGACAGCAGCGTCGGCGTGCGTTTAGCCTTCACCGGCGCGATCCGCGACGAGGTCGTCGACATCGAAGAGCTCGCCATGCGCCTGATGGATTACCTCGGCAAAAATTATCCCAAGGCCATCGAGGAGCGCTACAAGCTCACCGTTTCGGAAGAGGACGACGGCTATGCACTGCTCGAAAAGGCGGGGCGCAAGCGCGGCTTTCTGATCTCCGGCGGCGAGGTCGACACCGAGCGCATGAGCCGTATCCTGCTCGACGAGTTCCGCGGCGGCAAGCTCGGCCGCTTTACGCTCGAATTCCCGCCGGAGGGCGAGCGCACATGAGCGTCAACCTACACTACGAGGACAAAGCCCGCTCCGCGGGCTTTTCATCCGTCTGCGGTGTGGACGAGGCGGGCGCGGGGCCGCTGATGGGCCCTGTGTACGCCGCCGCCGTCATCCTGCCGGAGGGCTGTGAGATCGAGGGGCTGAATGACTCCAAGAAGATGACGGAGAAAAAGCGCGAGGCGCTGTTTCCCGTCATCTGTGAAAAAGCCGTCGCCTACGCCATCGCGTCCGTCGACGAGAAGGAGATCGACGCAACGGATATTTTGAGCGCACGCATGAAGGCGATGCAGCTCGCCATCGATGCGCTGCAAATCCCAGCGGACTATGCGCTCATCGACGGCAACCGCGACCACGGCGCGTCGGCAAAGATCACCACGCCGCACGAGACCATCGTCGGCGGGGACGGCGCGAGCTTATCCATCGCCGCGGCGAGCGTGCTGGCGAAGGTCAGCCGTGACCATTATGTGGTCGAAGTGCTCGACCCGATGTATCCCGAGTATCAGTTCGCCAGGCACAAGGGCTACGGCACAAAGCTCCACTACCAGATGCTCGATCAGTATGGCCCGAGCCCCGTGCACCGCATGACGTTCCTCAAAAAGTGGGAGGCGCGGCGATGAGCACGAAGCAGGACGGCGACTGGGGCGAGGCGCTGGTCGAAAAGTATCTGAGCGAGCGCGGCTGCCGCATCGTGGAACGAGAGTGGCGCTGCCGCTTCGGCGAGATCGACCTCATCGCCGAGAAGGACGGCGTGCTGCTGTTCGTCGAGGTGAAGCTGCGCACAAATTTGCAGTACGGTGCGCCGCGCGAGTACGTCACGGTGAAAAAGCAGGAAAAGCTGCGTGCCGCGGCGCTTTTGTACTTGAGCGAGCGCGAGCTGGATGTGCCCGCCCGCTTCGACGTGGCGGAGGTCTACACCGATGTGCACCGCAGCGCGGGCAAAACGCGCATCCGCTACATCGCAAACGCATTTTGATCTGACTTTGGAAGGGAGGCACGCGATGGCATTATACGCGATCGGCGACCTGCACTTATCGCTCGGCACGAACAAGCCCATGGACGTGTTCGGCCCCAGGTGGGCAAACTATGTCGAGCGCATTCGGGAAAATTTCTCGAAGCTCAACGATGACGACGTCATCGTCATCGCGGGGGATATCTCGTGGGGGATGTCGCTCGAGCAGTCGCTGCCGGATTTTCAGTTTATTGACGCGCTGCCGGGGAGGAAGATCCTCTTAAAGGGCAACCACGACTACTGGTGGGGCACGGCGTCGAAGATGAAAAAGTTTTTTGCCGAGCACGACATCACAACGCTCGATATCCTCTACAACAACGCCTTTTTCTACGGCGACCACGCCATCTGCGGCACGCGCGGCTGGTTTTATGAAGAGGACGCCGCGGGCACGCACACGGGCAAGATGCTCGCGCGCGAGGCGCTGCGGCTTGAAGCGTCGCTCAAGGCGGCGGAGGGGAAGCCCATCTACTGCTTTCTGCACTATCCGCCCATCTATCAGGGCTACAAGTGTCCCGAGATGCTCGAGCTTCTCGACAAATACGAGGTCGAGCGCTGCTATTACGGGCATCTGCACGGCTACACGCACCGCCGCGCGTTCGAGGGGATGCGCGAAAAAACCGAATATGCGCTGATCGCGGCGGATTATGTCGCCTTTCAGCCTGTAAAAATTTGCAATTAAGACATAAATTGATGCAAAAAAGGGTGGAAATTTTGAGGAAGCTATGGTATAATTCCACTTTGCAAAAGCATCATTATCTGATGTTAAACGGAGGAAAAAGAAATCATGACTGTCAAAAATGTTGAAAAGCTGGAAAAGAGCAGAGTCGCGGTGACCGTCGAGGTCGGCGCGGAGGAATTTGAAGCCGCCGTTGCCAAGGCCTACGCCAAGGCCCGCGGCAAGCTCAGCATTCCCGGCTTCCGCCCCGGCAAGGCCCCCCGCAAGATGATCGAAAAGCTCTACGGCGCGGGCGTTTTCTACAGCGATGCCGTTGACATCGCCCTGCCCGAGGCATATACGCAGGCCATCGGCCAGAGCGGCCTCGATGTTGTCGGCTATCCCGAGATCGAGATCGTGGACGACAAGATCGACGAGAACGGCTTCACCTTCAAGGCGACCGTTGCCGTGTATCCCGAGGTCAAGCTCGGCGAGTACAAGGGCCTGACGGCTGAGAAGGAAGAGATCAAGGTCAGCGCCGACGATGTCAAGGAGCGCCTCAACCAGATGGCCGAGCGTGAGGCCCGCCTCGTTTCCGTCGACCGCAAGGCCAAGAAGGGCGATACCGCCGTCATCGACTTCGAGGGCTTTGACAACGGCGAAGCGTTCGAGGGCGGTAAGGGCGAGAATTACGAGCTCGAGCTCGGTTCCGGCAGCTTCGTCCCCGGCTTTGAGGATCAGGTCATCGGCATGAAGGCCGGCGAAGAGAAGGATCTCGACATCACCTTCCCCGAGGATTATCACAAGGACCTCGCCGGCAAGAAGGTCGTCTTCCACGTCAAGGCCAAGGAGATCAAGTGCAAGGAGCTTCCCAAGCTTGATGACGACTTCGCCAAGGACGTGTCCGAGTACGACACGCTCAAGGAGCTCAAGGACAGCATCAAGCGCGAGATCACCGAGCAGCGCGAGCAGTCCGCCAAGTATGCCGTCGAGAACGAGCTGATGGAGAAGGTCGCCGCGAACATCGAGTGCGACATCCCCGATGCGCTCATCGATGAGCAGTGCGCCCGCTTCCTCGAGGAGTTCAAGCAGCGCTTACAGTCTCAGGGCATCCCCTATGACCAGTACTGCAAGATGACCAACATGGATGAAGCCAAGTTCCTGGAGGAGGGCAAGGAGCCCGCGACCCGTCAGGTGCGCATGGACCTCGCCGTGAACGCCATTATCAAGGAAGAGAAGCTCGAGGCCACCGACGAGGAGGTCGAAAAGCAGTACAACGACCTTGCTGAGAAGTACAGCATGGACGTGGGCGAGCTCAAGAAGTATCTTGACGCCATGTCCGTCCGCACGCAGATCATCCGCGACAAGGCCATCAGCGTCGTCGTGGACAGTGCGAAGATCGAAAAAGAAGAAGGCTCCCAAGAAGGAAGCCGAGGGCGAAGCCGCTGAAGGCGAGGAAAAGCCCGCCAAGAAGACCGCTGCCAAAAAGTCCGCCAAGAAGGAAGAAGAGGCTGAATAATCGGCAAAGCGGCCATAATAGATAGAAACGACGATCAACCACAAATGCCTGCCATTTGTGGTTGATTGTGTACATACCAATTTTTTGAACAGGGTATGAACAAGGAGGTTACCAAGATGAGTTTAGTCCCTTACGTCATTGAACAGACCAACCGCGGCGAGCGTTCCTACGACATTTTCTCCCGCCTGCTGGAAGACCGTATCATCTTCCTCGGCGAAGAGGTCAACGACGCGACTGCGAGCCTGATCGTTTCGCAGCTTTTATTCCTCGAGGCCAAGGACCCCGACAAGGACATCCAGCTCTATATCAACTCCCCCGGCGGCAGTGTGACGGCCGGCATGGCGATCTACGACACGATGCAGTATATCAAGTGCGACGTGTCCACCATCTGCGTCGGCCTCGCCGCCAGCATGGGCGCGTTCCTGCTCTCGTCCGGCGCCAAGGGCAAGCGCATTGCGCTGCCGAACGCAGATATTATGATCCACCAGCCCTCCGCCGGTACGCAGGGCAAGGTCACGGATATGGAGAGCGACGTGGAGCATTTCCTGCGCATCAAGCAGCGCTTGAATAAGATCCTGGCCGAGAACACCGGCAAGACGCCCGAGCAGGTCAAGCTCGACTCCGAGCGCGACCACTGGATGACGGCGGATGAGGCGCAGGCCTACGGCCTTGTGGACAAGGTCATTTACAAGAGATAAGGACAGTTTGACTTATGAGTGAAGATAGGAAAAAAGAGCTTCGCTGCTCGTTCTGCGGCAAGAGCGAGCACGAAGTGCACCGCATGATCCAGGGGCCTGGCGTGCGCATCTGCGATGAGTGCGTCCGCCTGTGCATGGACGTGCTGGAGGACGGCTATGAGCCGCACGATGAGCTGGAAGCGCCCGACTCCATCCCCACGCCGCGCGAAATTCGCGAGGTGCTCGACCAGTATATCATCGGGCAGGAGGCGGCCAAGGTCGCGCTGTCCGTGGCGGTCTACAACCACTATAAGCGCATCTTCTTCGGCGGCGACGACGACGTGGAGCTGCAAAAGAGCAACATCCTGCTGCTCGGCCCCACCGGCAGCGGCAAGACGCTCTTTGCCCAGACGCTCGCCCGCATCCTCAAGGTGCCGTTCGCCATCGCGGACGCGACCACGCTCACCGAGGCGGGCTACGTCGGCGACGATGTGGAAAACATTCTGCTCCGCTTGCTTCAGGCGGCGGATTACGACGTGGAGCTCGCCGAGCGCGGCATCATCTATGTTGACGAGATCGACAAGATCGCCCGCAAGAGCGAGAACACCTCCATTACGCGCGACGTCTCCGGCGAGGGCGTGCAGCAGGCGCTGCTGAAGATCGTCGAGGGCACGGTTGCCAACGTCCCGCCGCAGGGCGGACGCAAGCATCCGCATCAGGAGTTCATCCAGATCGACACGCACAACATTCTTCATCTGCGGCGGTGCGTTCGAGGGCATCGAGAAGATCATCGAGAGCCGTCTCGACCGCAAGTCGATGGGCTTCGGCGCGGAGCTCAAGAGCAAGAACGACGTGGACGAGAGCAAGATTTTACGCGAGGTGCAGCCGCACGATATCTTGAAGTTCGGCATCATCCCCGAGCTGGTCGGCAGACTGCCGGTCATCACGGCGCTCGACGCGCTGACGCGCGACGACCTTGTCAAGATCCTGACCCAGCCGAAAAACGCGCTCGTCAAGCAGTATCAAAAGCTGTTTTCTTACGACGACGCTGAGCTCACGTTCGAGCCCAAGGCGCTCGAAGCGATTGCCGACAAGGCCATCGAGCGCAAGATCGGCGCGCGCGGCCTGCGCGCGGTAATGGAGGGTCTGCTGATGAACGTGATGTACGACATCCCGTCCGACCGCACGATCGACCGCGTGACCATCACGCCGGGCTGCGTGGAGGGGACGGAACAGCCGAAAATTTCCCACCGCACAGAGAAAGAAGGGGAGGCGCCGCAGCCGTCGCTGCCGGCAGACTCCGCTTCATAAGGAGAAACCCCATGGAACCTGTAACAAAAAATCTTCCGGTCATCGCCATGCGCGGGCTCAATGTGTTCCCTCGCATGAACACGAGCTTTGACCTCGAGCGTCCGATCTCTGTGCACGCGCTTGAGCGCGCCATGGAAAACGGGGAGGAGATTTTTCTCGTCACCCAGCGTGAGATCGGCGTGGAGCAGCCGGAGGAAAAAGACCTGTACGAGATCGGCACGGTCGCGCGCGTGACGCAGATCTTGCGCGTGTCCGACCGCGTGCTGCGCGTGATGATGGAGGGCGCGTGCCGCGCCCGCCTCAAGCGGCTGTGGCAGCGCGAGCCGTTTTTGCAGGCGCAGGTCGAGCTCATCGACGAGCCGGCCACCTCGCGCCATAGCAAGCGGACGGAGGCGATGCTGCGCCAGACCTACGCCAGCGTGACGGAATATGCCGAGCTCGCGCAGAAATTGCCGGACGATGTCTACGCCGCCATTTTATCGACGAACGATCCCGGCTATCTCGCTGACTTTATCGCCCAGCAGCTCAACCTGCGCTATCAGGACAAACAGGATATCCTCGACGAGCTGCGCCCGCTGCCGAGATTGCAGCGCATGAACGAGATTCTGCGCCGCGAGATCGAAGTTACCGCCATGGAGCAGGACATTGAAAGCAAGGTCCGCTCCCGCGTCGGAAAAATTCAGAAGGATTTTGTCCTGCGCGAGCAGATCAAGGTCTTACAGAACGAGATCGGTGAGGGCGGGGAGGACGAAGAACTCGACGAGTACCGCGAGAAGATCAGCAAGGCGCACCTGAGCGAAGAAGTGGAGCGCAAGCTGCTGAAAGATGTGGACAAGCTCGCCAAGCAGCCGTTCGGCAGCGCCGAGGCGAGCGTGTGCTGCGCAACTATCTCGACACCTGCATGGAAATGCCCCTGGGGCGAGGAGACGACGACAGGAGCGCGCCAGCGTAGACGCCGCGCGCAAGATTCTTGACCGCGACCACTACGGCTTGCAGAAGGTCAAGGAGCGCATTTTAGAGTTCATCGCCGTGCGCCAGCTCAACCCCGAGGCGAAGGGGCAGATTTTATGTCTCGTCGGCCCTCCGGGCGTCGGCAAGACGTCGATCGCGCTGTCGGTCGCCAAGGCGATGAACCGCAAGGTCGCGCGGCTGTCGCTCGGCGGCGTGCGGGACGAGGCGGACATCCGCGGCCACCGCAAGACCTACATCGGCGCGATGCCCGGCCGCATCATCGAGGCCATCTCCCGCAGCGGCTCGATGAATCCGCTGCTCGTGCTCGACGAGGTCGACAAGATGGGAAGCGACGGGCGCGGCGACCCGCGAGCCGGCACTTCTCGAAGTGCTCGACAGCGAGCAGAACTACGCCTTCCGCGACCACTATCTTGAAATTCCCGTCGATCTGAGCCGCGTGATGTTCATCATGACGGCCAACACGCTCTCGACACCATTCCGCGCCCGCTGCTCGACCGCATGGAGATCATTGAAATCCCCAGCTACACGGACGAGGAGAAGGTGCAGATTGCGCAGCGGCACCTGCTGCCCAAGGAGCGTCAGGCCCACGGGCTGACGGCCTCGAGCCTGCGCGTGGACGAGAGCGCCATCCGCGCGGCCATCGCGCTCTACACGCGCGAGAGCGGCGTGCGCTCGCTTGAGCGTCAGCTCGGCAAGATCTGCCGCAAGGCGGCAATGCAGCTTGCCACAAGCGATGTAAAGCGAGTCACCGTGACAGAGAAGAACATCAAGGACTTCCTCGGTGCGCCGCGTGCTGCACAGGAGAAGATTCCCGAAAAGGACCTTGTCGGCGTGGTGAACGGCCTTGCGTGGACCGAGGTGGGCGGCGAAATTCTGCCCGTCGAGGTCGGCGTGATGGATGGCAGCGGCAAGGTCGAGCTCACGGGCAACCTGGGCGACGTGATGCAGGAGAGCTGCCGCGCGGCACTCTCGTGCCTGCGCCAGCGGGCGCAGGAGCTCGGCATCGCGCCGGACTTCTACAAGACGAAGGACATCCATATCCACTTCCCTGAGGGGGCCATCCCCAAGGACGGACCCAGCGCCGGTATCGCCATCGCGACAGCGGTGCTCTCCGCGCTGACGGGGCAGGCGGTACACCGCGATGTCGCCATGACGGGCGAGATCACGCTGCGCGGCCGTGTGCTCGCCATCGGGGGCTTGCGCGAAAAGACAATGGGCGCGCTGCGCGCGGGTGTCACATACGGTCATTCTCCCGAAGGAGAATGAAAAAGGACCTCGACGAGATCGACCCGCTGGTGCGCGAAAAGCTGCGCTTTGTGCCGGTCGAGACGGTGGACGCCGTCTTTGCCGAAGCGCTGGTGCTGCCCGAAAAATGCACCGCTGCCGCGCACGAGCTATCTTCCTCCCCGTGCAGGAGAGCGCGCACAGCGCGCTGCGTGCGGGCGAAATGAGCTGAAAGGAAACGAAAACCATGGCGATCAACTTCAACAAGGTCGAATTCATCCTCTCGGCGGCGTCGGAAAAGCAGTTCGTGCGCGACGGGATGCCGCAGCTCGCGTTTGCGGGGCGGTCGAACGTCGGCAAATCGTCCGTCATCAACCGGCTCGTCAACCGCAAGAACTTTGCCCGCGTGGGCGCGTCCCCGGGCAAGACCTCGCAGATCAACTACTTTAAGATCGACGGCAAGCTCTACCTCGTCGACCTGCCGGGCTACGGCTACGCCAAGGTCTCCAAGACCGAGCGTGACCGCTGGGGCAAGCTGATGGAAAGCTATTTCCAGTCTGCGGGGCTCATTCACCTCGGCGTGCAGATCGTCGACGCGCGGCACAAGCCGACGGCGGACGACGTGACGATGCACGACTACTTCGTGCAGACGGGCTGTCCCGTCGTGATCGTGGCGAACAAGCTCGACAAGCTCAAAGCGCGCGAGATCGAGCCGAATCTTGCCCAAATTCGCGAGACGCTGAGTTTGCGCGACGATGAGCTCGTCATTCCGTTCTCTGCCGAAAAGGGCACGGGCAAGGAGCAGCTGATTGCGGCGATTCTCGACCATTTGAACGACTGAAAAGGAATAATGCTTCACAGAAAAGCCTCTGTATGGGTTGACCATACAGAGGCTTTTTATCATATTTCCAGGGAAATTATTTTCGCAGCGTCAGGAGTGCGGTGCAGTGGGAGAAGGATTCAAACGTCAGCGTGGGGAAGTGGGGACGGAGTTCGCCGTAGACGAAGTAAATTTCATCTGAGTCCCAATCCTCGCCTGCCGCAGTTCGACACGCTTCGAGCTCTTCGCGCGTGCGGAAGGCGACGTCGCCGATGAAAAGACAGCCGTCCTGCTTCAAAAGCGGCAGGAGTGTGCGCAGAAAGCCGATTTTCTGCGTGTCCGTCAGGTGGTGGAGCGAGTAGGTCGCGACGATGGCGTCGTACTGCTGTGCGCAAAGCTCGGGCACAAGGCCTTTGGAAAAATCGCCCTGATAGAGCCGCGCGTCCGGCATTTTTGCCTGCGCCAGTTCGATCATGCGCGCGGAAAAGTCCTGCCCATAGATGCGGCAGCCCTGCTCGTAGAGCCGCGAGGTCAGAACGCCCGTGCCGAAGCCAATGTCCAGCACGTCATGCCCGCTCTGCGCGAGCACGCGCTGATAGAGCGCGTTCATCATGGCGCGGTAGCCCGCAAAGGGGTAGCGGTCGTTCTCGTCGGAGAGGCCGACGCTCTTGTCATAGCCGTCGGCCCAGAGGTCGAAGCCGGTATTGTTCAGCATGTCAGTCCTCCTTTTCGTTCAGTGGGGGAAGTCCCAGCTCATAGAACGCCACGGCGCTCGCTGCGGCGACATTGAGCGAGTCGACGCCGTGGTACATCGGGATCCTGACCGTGTAGTCGCAGCTCGCGATGGTCGAGGACGCGAGCCCGTCACCCTCCGTGCCCATGACGATGGCAAGCTTTTCTTCGGCGGCAAGGCGCGGATCGTCGAGCCGTACGGAGTCGTTGCGCAGTGCCATCGCGACGGTGCGGAAGCCGAGATCGCGCAGCAGCTGCGTCCAGTCGCTGCTTTCGGGCAGGTAGGTCCACGGGATGAGGAACACATTTCCCATGCTGACGCGCGAGGCGCGGCGATAGAGCGGATCGCTGCCCGCGGTCGTGAGCAGCACCGCGTCCATGCCGAGCGCGGCGGCGGAGCGGAAGATCGCGCCGATGTTCGTCGGATTCATCACGTTTTCGAGCACGACGAGGCGCCGCGCATCGCGGCAGACGTCCTCGACGCTTTGGAGCTTCGGCCGCCGCATGGCGCAGAGCATGCCGCGCGTCAGGTGAAAGCCGGTGAGCTGCGTCAGCACGGATTCATCAGCGGTGTAAACCGGAATATCTTGACAGCAGCGGGCGAGAATTTCGCGCCCCTTGCCCTGAGTATGCTGCCGCTCCATCAGAAACGACACCGGCTCACAGCCCGCATCAAGCGCACGGCCGATGACGAGCGGACTTTCCGCGACGAAGAGCGCGTTGTCGGGGTCCGCGCGATTGAGCAGTTGGTTTTCGGTCAGGCGCGCGTAGACGTCGAGCGCGGGATCGGAAAAATCGTGGATTTCGATGATGTTTGCCATAGGTCTTCCTTTTTTAAGATTCTAAGATGTTCAGCAGTGCGGCGACATCCGGCAGAACGAACGTCGGCTGCGGGTCAGCGGTGGGGAGGTCTTCTTCCCTCGTCTCGCCCGAGAGGACGAGCAGCGTGTCGATGCCCGCGTTCGCGCCGCTGGCGATATCCGTGTAGATGCGGTCGCCCACGAGCAGTGTTTCCCGCGCGGAAACGCCCGCCTCAAGCATTGCGAGCTGCGGCATCAGCGGTTCGGGCTTGCCGATGACGATGGGGCGGCGGGAGGTCGCGCGCCAGAGCATTTCGCACACGCTCCCGCAGTCGGGCACGAAGCCGTAGGCCGTGGGGCAGACCCAGTCGGGATTGGTCGCAAGGTAGGGGACACCCTGTCCGAGCAGGATGCAGGCGTCCTCCAGCTTTTGAAATGTCAGCTCGGTGTCGAAGCCCATCAGGAGCGCGTTCGCGTCCTCACGCCGTTCTGCGACGGTAAAGCCAGCCGCGCGGAGCTGTGATTTCATCGACTCCGTACCGCAGACGTAATAGCGTCGGTCTTCTCCGCCGTGCTCGCGGAGATAGTGAATCAGCGCGTCGACCGAGGTGAGAAAATCGGCCGCCTCCGTCGCGACGCCGAGGCGCGTGAACTTCTCGACGTAGGCCGCTACGCTGCGCGAGGAGTTGTTCGTCAGAAAGCGGTACTGCCCGCCGCGTGCGCGGATGGCAGAGAGCAGCTCGCGGACGCCGGGAAAAAGCCGGTCGCCCAAGTACAGCGTGCCGTCGAGGTCGAAGAGAAAGAGCTTTTTGCGCTGAAGAAGATTATGGTCAACCATCAGTCACGCTTTCTTTTTGCTGTCGATCGCAATGAAGAAGAATGAGCTCACCGCCAGAAGATAGGGGTAGAAGAGGTTTGGGATGATGTCGAACGCGGAGATGGCGTAGCCCAGCTCGTGCGCCGCGGAGATCGCGACGAGCATCTGTGCGCCGTAGGGGATGATGCCCTGGAAGATGCAGGAGAACGTGTCAAGGAGCGACGCGGCCTTGCGCGGGGTGATGCCGTACTCCTCGCTCATCTCCTTGGCGATGGGGTTCGCCATAACGATGGCGACGGTGTTGTTCGCGGTGGCAATGTCCATCGCGCCGACGAGAAGGCCCATGCCGATCTGGCCGCCGCGCTTGCCGCGAAACGCCTTTTTGATCCAGCCGAGCAGCGCTTCAAAGCCGCCGTACTCACGGATCAGCGCACAGATGGCGGAAACTAAGATCGCGACCATCGAGGTTTCAAACATCCCGGCCGCGCCGCTGCCCATGTTTTCGAGCAGGGCCTTGACTGCGAGGATGCCGGTCTGCCCCGTCGCGCCGGTCGCGAGCGCGATGACCGCGCCGGATACGATACCGATGAGCAGCACGACAAAGACGTTGATACCGATGATGCCGCCGATGAGCACGAGCACATAGGGGATGATCTGAATGAGATTGTAGGCAGGGATGGGCGCGGGGTGCACGTCCGCATTCAGCGTCAGCACGAGGATGAGTGCGAGCGACGCGAGCGCGGCGGGGAAGGCGATGTGGAAATTTTCGCGGAATTTGTCCTTCATCGCGCAGCCCTGCCCGTTGCAGGCGGCGATGGTTGTGTCGGAAATGAAGCTCAGATTGTCACCGAACATTGCCCCGCCCATGACGGACGCGACACACAGCGGCAGGGAATAGCCGCTCGCCGCGGCGATGGGGATGGCGATGGGGACGATGAGCGTGATGGTGCCGACGCTCGTGCCCATCGCGGTGGAGACAAAGCAGCTTACGACGAACAGCACCGCCACGGCGAATTTCGACGGGATGATCGAGAGCATGAAGTACGCAACGCTTTCCGCACTCGAGCGGCCCACGACGCCGACGAACATACCCGCGGCTAAGAAGATGAGCAGCATCGTGATGATGTTCTTATCGCCCACACCATGGCCCATCAGCGTGAGCTTTTCGTCGAACGACAGCGCGCGGTTCTGGCAGCAGGCCACGAGCAGCGCGATGAGGAAGATGACGACGATGGGGATGGAATAAAATCCCATCGGGATTTTGAGCACGTACTCAAAGATCAGGCCGAGGCCCAGATACAGGACAAGGAACACTAAGATCGGCAGCAGCGCCGCGGGATTGGCTTTTTTTGACATGGGATGACACTCTCTTTCTCCAAACATAAAAAAAGCTCCTGCGCGGAGCTTTTTGTGCGATATGAATTATTATAAGGAGCGTGGAGGACCTTGTCAAGTGAGATTTGCCCAAAATTGAGCGCAAAAGGGCTTGACAGAAGGACTCTAATCTGTTAGTGTACAAATATACTCTAACAGATTAGAGAGGGAACAAGATGGAAACGCCGAAAATTTTTGAGAGCGAATACCGCTTCTGTCAAATCCTGTGGGCACACGAGCCGGTCAAGAGCCGTGAATTGGTCGCGCTCTGCGCCGAGCACCTGGGCTGGAAGCCGACGACGACCTACACGGTCATCAAACGGCTCTCTGAGCGCGGGGTGCTGAAAAACGAGAATACTGTCGTCACGTCGCTCATCTCACAGGACGAGGCGCAGACCGCCGAGATCGATGAGCTGCTCGACAAGCGCTTCGACGGCTCGCTGCCCGCGTTCGTCGCCGCGTTTACAAAGTCGAGCCACGTGAGCGACAAAGAGCTTGACGAGGTGCAGAAAATGATCGACCTTTATCGAAAGGAGAATCATCATGGATGACGTCTTTTTGAAGCTCGTGAACCTCAGCATCAGCGCAAGCTGGCTCATTCTGGCGGTGCTCGTGCTGCGGGTTGTCCTCAAAAAAAGCGCCGAAGTGGGTCATGCCGCTTCTCTGGGGTGTGGTCGCACTGCGGCTTGTCTGCCTGTTTTCGATTGAAAGCGCGCTCTCGCTCATCCCGAGCGCCGAGACCATCCCAAGCGAGATCGTGACCGAAACGCGCGAGCCGGTGCTCTACGAGCAGGCGACGCTTGACATCGTCACGAATCCGACGCTGCCTTCGGCGGCGGAGGTCCCCGTCGGCGTGAGCCGCCAGCAGGCGCAGGTGGACTTCAACATCTACAGCGTCCTCTGGCTTGCCGGCATGGCGGCGCTGCTCGTCCACGCGCTCGTGAGCGCGGGAAAGCTGAAAAGAAAGCTCGCAACGGCGATTTTGCTGCGAGATAACATCTACGAGAGCGAATTTGTCGATTCGCCGTTCGTCTTCGGCGTGGTGAAGCCGAACATTTATCTTCCCATGCACATGGACGAGGGGACGGCGGCGTATGTCATCGCGCACGAGTGCGCGCACCTCGCCCGCCGCGACCACTGGTGGAAAGTGCTCGGCTACCTCGTGCTCGCGCTGCACTGGTTCAACCCGCTGGTGTGGGTCGCCTACATCCTCTTCTGCCGCGACATCGAGCTTGCGTGCGATGAAAAAGTCGTCAGGGGGCTGGATGGCGCGGCACGCGCAGACTATTCACAGGCGCTATTATCCTGCGCCGCGCCGAAAAGAGCCGTCGCGGCCTGCCCGCTGGCATTCGGCGAGGGGAACATCAAAACGCGCGTGAAAAGCGCGCTGCACTACAAAAAGCCCGCGTTTTGGGTCGCCGCCGCGGCGGTGCTCGCGGTCGTGATCGTGGCCGTGTGCTTTTTGACGAATCCGAGGTCGGAGCGCGGCAGCCTTGTCTGGGCGCAGAAGCTGAATGCGGCGGACGTTGCGTCAATCGAGCTCTACGTTCCGGCGGAAGGGGAGGCGCGGCAGTATAAAAAACTCGATACGGAAGAAATGGCACAGGCAGTCGAACTGATCAACAGCAGCCGCGGCACATATATCGAAAAACCGGAGACGGTTTACGCCGGCTTGCCGGTGTGGTTCCTCTCACGATGGACGACGGCACGGTGCATGCTGTCGGCAGCGTAGTGGGCCATTATCTGATCATCGACGGCGATACTTTTGATGCGGACGTCGAGAATCAGGCGGAATGGGAAAACTATGTGCTAAAGGGCGATTCGGCAAGTCCGATCGACATGGCAGACCGGCTGTCGTATGCACTCTATGGGATGACAACGGGGGTGTATACGCTCGGCGAGGCCGTTTTCGAGGATTCCGTCTGGGAAACCAGCTATGAGGAGACCTTTGCCAATACGAAGTCCACGCCCGAGCTGTGGCTTTCCTCCGCACTTGGCACGGACATGACCGGTATTCTGTACGGTACAGTGACGGCGGCGAGAGGATACAGCTACCGCTTTTCGGAGTGGGAGGAGATCGACCTGACCGTGAGCAACTTCGACTGGCTGTTCCGCAGCGCGAGCGGCGAAGACTGGAATGGCACGAGCGCTGCGAAGCTGCGCCGCGAAAATGCTCACGCTTGGCGCGGTACGAAAACGGCCGATGACGACAATGCAACAGCCACGATACCGGAGATCGCGCGTCAGGATGAGCTTGCAGCGATGGACCAGTGGCTCTTATTGCAGCAGAAGGACGGTAGTCTTTACCTCGTGATGGGCTATCGCAGCGGGGGACTTCCCTACAGCGGGGCACATCCCTACCGCTGGATCGTCCGCCTGAACGGCGGCGCGACCGAGCTGACCCGCGCTGACCTGAACGGCGACGGGATCGAGGAAGTGATCTCCTATACCGGCACTTCCACGCAGGAGCCGTACCGGCTGCGGGTGAGCAATCAGAGCGGCGAAGAGCTCTGGAGCGCGGAGCTGGGACTGGCGCACGCGGGCTGGAGCAGCTATTTCCTCTATCGCGACAGCGTCAAGACGGCGCTATTGCGCTACGAGCCGACGATCTATCAGGGTGAGGCATCGTATTCCTACGAGCTCTTTATGCTCAGTGAAAACGGGACGACCACGCTGGCGGAGAATTCGGTGAGCTTCAGCGTAAATTCCGATTCCGCCGATTCATGGCCCGCCGAGGCGCGGAAATTCGCGGACGAGGTCAACAGGCTTTTAGACAAGAGCGAGCTGCTGTTCTCCACGCTGAACGCCGAGCTGCATTCCTACGGCGACGGCACGGTCATCCGCTGCGCAGAGCCGTCGGAGAGCGACGGCAGCAGGGCGCTGGCGTCCGCCGACCTCGACAACGACGGCAGGGCAGAGCAGATCATCTGCGAGAAAGCGTTCGGCGGCTATGAGCTGTGCGTCGTCGACGACAACGGCGAGGAGCTGATGCGCGACCGCATGTGGGAGGGCGACGTCTACTTCCTCTGCCGCGAAAACGGACGCGACATGCTGCTGCAATACAGCTTAGACGAGGGCAAAAATCAAGACGCGATCAGCTATTGTGCCTACTACTACGGCCTTCACACCTTTGACGGCGGCAAACTGAACATCGTGGAAAACAACAACACGAGCATTTATCTGAACTGGGACGGAACGCAGAACGGCGATTGGGGCGAATCGCAGCAGGCATTCGCAGCGCGCGTCAATGAGCTGATCGACCAGAGCGAATTTCTCATTGCCCAACAGGACGGCGAGCTCATTTTGACGAGCGAGGTGCAGCGCTGGTACTGCGTATCGCCGAAAACGATCAGAGTGGCAATGGATGACACAACGATCTATATCGGCAGAAAAAGCTGGGACTTTGCCGAACAGTACCCGTCGCTCAAAGGGTTTGAGGACATTGGGACCGCAGGCAACTACTTTGTGGCGCTCGGTAGCCTGGGGGAGAAAAACGACCTCTACGTGGTTTTCAATTTCGTGGCCGGCACGCTGCTCAAGACCTTCCCCGGCAACAACCTCATCTGGCAAGGAGATGACCTTTCCACCGCCGTCTACTCCTACTGGTCGGACATCTACGCGCTCAACGGAACGAAGCTCGCCGCGCTCGAACTCGCGAGCGGCGAGGAGATCAGCGGCCTCGCCTTTGCGCCCGACGGCGTGTCGATCATTGCGACGGTCTCCGGCAAGAGCGGCGAGCGTAAGGTGACGGTCACGCGCGAGGGCAGCGCGTAGCAGACCTCGCTCACCGACTGGACGGAGGGCGACGGCGCGGAGCGCACGTACTTCGCCCCTGTCGGGATCGAGGGGAACGAGACGTTTCTGGCGACGGTCGGCGTGAGCTACCGGCTGGAACAGCAGTCGGACGGCACATCCCGCATCGCGGAGATCACAGGCGCGGAGGGGCTCACGCTGCCGCGCTACCGTCGCGGCTGGGTCAGCGTGGACGAAAAGGCAGACGTCCTGGGCGCCGTGATCGCGGACGACGGCAAGAGCGCCGACGTGACGGTGCAGTATTATGCGAGCCTTGGCGGGTCGGGGTACCAGCCATACACGATGGGGGTTAATATTGCTGCACCGTAGGGTGCGAGGGGATTCCCTGCGGCCGCGCAGGGAGTGCGAATAAAGGGGGCCATTCTCTCACGTGAGAGAATGGCCCCCTTGAACCCCCAAGAGAACGCAAGGGGCTCTGCCCCTTGACCCCGTACATTGGCAGTTTTTATCTTGAATGACTGCACGCGCTGCGCAGTGTGGGTGCGGTGTACATGGCTTCGCCATGAATCTCTGCGATTCGTGACAGGTCGCAACCGCGCCTTACTGTCGTGAGGCGCGAGTGACGTTTGCTCGGCGGCGGACTGCGTGCGAAATAGCGGCATTGCTTCGCTCGCCGCATTGGTAGGCACTATCGGTAGACGGAAATTACTGCGCACTTCTATAAGGCAGGCTGCGCAACAGCGGATAGTAGGAGCAGAGGCGTCGTGTAGCAACTCTAAACGCGGCAACGCTGCGCGCAAGCATTTCCATTCCGGAGGCAAAAAGGTCATTCGAGATTGAGACTGCCAATCTAAAACCTTTCTCTTGGGGGATTTAAAGGGGGATATTCTCTTTTGTGAAAGAGAATATCCCCTTTGACTGCGTGCCGCAGAGACTGCGGCATTCCTCCGTGAACCACGGAATTGTTACTGAAATGATCAGTGAATATTCAAAACGCCGTCTTCGTTTTGGAAGAGGACAAAATAATCCTGCACGCGCTCGAACGGTGCGTTGTAGAGGAGGGGCCTGTTGACGTTGAAGTCCTGATAATCGCGCGCGGTCTTCACGGGGTACTGGAAGCGGCCGTTTTGGTGGACATAATAGAATAGTCCCTCGAATTTGGTGAACTCGTCGATGTTGTTGGAGAGGGCGCAGGCGACGTAGCCGCGCTGGTTCGTGCCATCGTTCGGGAAAGAGACGTCGGCGCAGTAGAGCTGCCGGAAGCAATTCTCGTACCAGCTGCCAAGGTTGACCTGATCGGCGCCAGGATCGATGTAGGGGGCGGTGTAAGCCGTGCCGTCCGGACCGTCATAGAGCACCCGGCCGGAGAAATCTTCGGCAAACCAGCGGCTGTTGTCGTGGTTAGGCTCGAACGCAAGGCTCTCTGTGCCGTAAAAGCGCACGCCATCGTCCCAGCGAAAATGACAGGCGACGAACAGCCGGTCAAAGGGCCGTTGGACGGCAACGATGGTCAGGTGGAAGGCGTCATTCGTCTGCGGCTTATTGGAGTAGTTGATATAAGCGCTGCCTGTGCACTCTTTGATGACCACGCGCTCGGCGCGGAGACAGGTGAGAAGGTCCTCGTCGGAGAGGTCGTTGAGCTCGGATTCGGGATAGCCGAGGGCGAGGAGCCTTTCATGGGCTTCGATCACCTGTGCGTCGGTGCTGGCCTCTTTGGGCGTCCAGTCCATGCGGTAGGAGCCGAAAAACAGGAAGCCACAGGCAATGACGACAGCGAGGACGGTGAGCAGCGAGCCGACGAGCTTGTGATTTGAGAAGTGCTCCTTGATCGGCTTGATGGCGCAGCCCTGCGCGGCCATCGACTTCGAGAGCTTTTTGAGGCGGACGACCAGGTAGAAATACCAGACGAGGTAAGCGCCGAGCAACAGGGAAAGCGAGGCAAACAATGCCGCTGCGACATAGAGCAGAATGTACCAGAGCAATAGAGCGCCCGCGGCGGGGGCGGCAGGCGGCGTTATGCCTGCGTCGCGCTGCATATCGAGCAGGCCCTGCCAAAGGCAGAAGAGCAGCACGAGCCGCACGGCGGCGGCAACGACGGTGAAAAATGCCGCCAGGCCGGTGTCCGCACGGTAGATCACGGCATCCTGCCCAAGCTCAACAAAAAGAGCAGCATGTGCAGGCAGGCGCAGACATAGCCCGCGCGCAGGAAGCCGTTGACCCGCCGCAGGGCGCGGAAGCCGACGAGCAGGCAGAATGTGCCGACCAGCGGCAGCAGCACGTCGAGGTTCCAGAAATTCAGCGTCACGCCGGTGACGGCGAGGCCGCCGGCGATCAAGTCCATCGCGCGGCAGAATGGCGAATCGCTCACATCGGGCGTCTCTACTTCGGGCGCGGAGAGCGCGTCGGCCATCTCCTGCGCGGGCGTGAGGGCCTCGGCCGGTTCCTTCTGCGCGAGAGCGTCGGTGGGCGGTTCGGGCGGGGGAGTTTGCGGCAGATCAGGAAAGACTTGGCCGGTCATGCGAATTCCTCCTTGGCGTTATGTGAGCAGAATCATAAGATCGAGACAACGAGCCGCCAGACAGGCTCGGCCAGATAATAGCCGAGAACAGCGGAAGCCAGATTGGCGGTGATCGCATAGGCCGCGGCGCGGCCCTTGCTGTGGCCGGTGAGAAAGCCGCAGCCGGCGTAGAGATACAGCTCGACAAGCAAAATGATGAGTTCCGCCGGAAGCAGGAAGAAAAAGAGATACCAAGCGCTCACGCCGTTGTGTGCGGTGACATATACAGATGCAACGGCTAAAAAGCCCTGTGTCAGAACGTTGACAAGTAAAAACGCTTCCCAGTTTTTCTTCCACGAATAGCGGAACAGAAGCAGCAGCGCGCCCTCGATGAGAAGCGTCGGCACGAGCGTTGCGACAAATTGCAGCAAGTAGCCGGGGATGGTTGAGGGAACGGAAACGGTGACCGCCGACGTATCGTCCGACCAGTTGACCGTGACGGACGATTGCAGAACGCGGCGATTGAGTATATCGGAGACCCAGACCTTGCCGGATTCGGTGACGAGGATGATGCGGTAGGTGCTCGGCACACCGACGTAGCCGAACCAGTGCAGTGCATTGCCAGAGGCGTCCGTCCCTTCCGCGTACAGCTCGCCCCACATCGGTGCGCCGGTCGTGCCCTGCGCCACGCAGGCGTGCCAACCGGCGGGAACATTGTCGCGCAGAAGTGCTAAGAGGTCGGGGTCGAGCGTATCCTCTTTGCCGTCGTAGTTCCAGTCGATGCCGTCGATACGGTTTCCATCTTCCGCGTCCCAATCACCCTTGGCGAGCAGGTCGAGATAGTAGGGCTCCTGCGGCGCGTTTTTGACGCGCACGATGAGCTGGGGCTTCGGCCCGTTGTCGGCAAAGGCAAAGGTCGTGAGCGCAAGAGACGCTAGGAGCGCGCAAACGAGCACGCGAAGAGACTTTCGTTTCATCCAAATTTCCTCCTTTTGTGTGTGAGGTGTTCCATCTTCCAATCGTATAGACGCAAAAGATAACAAAAAAGTTTCACGCTTTTACAAATTTTATCATAAAATGCCGCGCTGCGGGAAAAAGTTCTGGCGGGGCGTTGTACTTTTTTCATATTCTGCTACAATGGGGGAGAGAAAGAAGCGCATTGGGGGAACGGGTATGAAATGGTATGCGATCGGCAAGACGCTGACGCCGCTGGACCGCGCGCCGGAGAGCGGCGCGGCGGTGGTGCTGCTGAATTCGGACGAGTTGGCGCACGAAACGGCGCTGCCGGGACTCGAAGCGGTGCTGCACCATACGCCGAGCGCGCGGGACGCGCACGTCTGCAAGGCGGAGGTGCGCTCCAACTGTCTGAGCGGAACGCTCGCACTGCCGCGCGGCCGCAGGGACGGCACGCGCCTTTGCTGCGGCTATCTCGTGACGAAGGACCGTGTGTGCTGGTGGACGACGGAGAGATGGCCGAGCCTTATTTGAAGCACATCGTCAAGGAAAAACGCCTGATAGAAAACAGCGTCGGACGATTTCTCTACGACTTCTTCGAACTGCTGATCGCCAGGGATCTGCACCGCCTCGAGGAGATCGAAGACCGCGCGACGGCGCTGGAAGAACGCGTGCTCGCGGGCGAGCTGGAGGAATTCAGCACCCCGATGAGCGAGCTGCGCAAGGAGACGATGGCCTGGTACCGCTACTACTCCCAGCTCGACGACGTGGCGTGCGAGCTGCGGGAAAATGAGAACGGCTACTTTTCGGATGAGGAGTGCGGACTGTTCCGATTATTTGAAGAGCGCGTCATCCGCCTGCGCGAGGAATCGCAGCTGCTGCGCGAATACTGCACGCAGATCCAGTCGCTGTTTCAGTCGGAGATAGACATCCGGCAGAATCGCATCATGCAGATCCTGACCATCGTGACGACGATCTTTGGTGCTGCCGGCCTGACGCCACGCCTCATGCGGCGTTGGTCATCTGGCTGGTAAACGGGCTATGAACTTTTCCGGCATGCCGGAGCTGCACTGGAAATACGGCTACCCCGCGATCATTCTTGTGAGCGTCGCCGTGGTGGTGCTGAGCCTGAGATTTGGGAACTGTTCGTAGATCATCATCAGAGCTTTTGCCTTCAGGTATCCCACAAAGCTCGAAACCGCAATTTTGGGCGGGATCTCAAGGAGCATGTGAATATGATCCGGACATACTTCCACCTCTACGATATTCACCTTTTTCCATTCGCATAACTGCCGCAGTATTTTCCCAATCTCCCTGCGTTTTTCGCCGAAGAACACTTTGCGCCGATACTTCGGCGCAAATACGATGTGGTATTTGCAATTCCACTTCGTATGCGCTAAACTGTTCGTGTCATTCATTCTTGAGTGACCTCCCTTTGTTTTGTAGTTTGCAGTTGCCAGACCGCATCTCTACTATAACAGAGGGAGTTTTATTTTTTCCTCATCGGCAGGCAGCCTCTTTTTGAACCACTCGCCCAGCGAGTGGTTTTCAAGTTCCTTTTTCTTTTGACAGGAGTCACTTTTTATCGAAGTAGTAGTCGCGGAAGTTGTGGTATTGCGCGGCGTAGTAGCGCAGCAGGCGATAGAGTCGAGAGAGCGGCAGATCGCCCTTGCAGAAGAGCGTGTGCGTGCCCTTGAACTGCTTGAGCTCGTCGGAGAGCTCCTGATCCTTGACATAGCGGCGCAGAATGCCGGTCGGCACGTTCTGCCAGAGGGCGACGGTGTGGTTGTAGACGCAGTCCTCGCGCTTGCCGTAGACGACATCGTTCGTCAGGAGCTTCATCATGTTCAGCCCCGCGGCACGGCAGAAATAGCTGCTGCGGCCAAGGCGCGGGTTGATCTCGAAGAGCACGTAGCGGCCCGTGCGGGAATCGTACTTCATGTCGATGTTCGAAAAACCGACGTAGCCGAGCTTTTCGAGAAACTCCTGCATTTTGTCATACAACGCCTGATCGCCGCGCGAGATGATGGCGGCATAGTTGCCGACAGACTTGGGGTCGTAGTATTCGAGCACCGGCTGGCCGAGGCACATCGCGCGCACATGGCCGTCGAGGTCCGAGTAGCTGTTGAGCACGCGCATCGCGTCGTCGCCGCCGGGGATAAACTCCTGCAAAATGAGCTTGCCGCGGTAGTCCGACTGGTTCATGCTGCGGACCATCGTGAGGTACTGCTCGCGCGTGTCGAAGAAGAAGACCTTTTTCTGCCCCTCAAAATGGCAGCGGAGATAGTCGAGTGCATTGGAATTCTCGGGCTTGACGACGATGGGAAAGTCGAACGGAAGGCGGTCGACGACGCTCTCGCGCTCCTCGGGAGAGGCAACGACGGTCTTGGGATAGTCCATGCCGTACTGCTCGCAGAGGGCGTAGAACTTGTCTTTCGTGTCGAACGTTTCAAGCAGCTCATCCGAGATGAAGCGGTTGGCGATGAGCCCCTCGAAATGGTCATAGTGGCGGCAGAGCAGACCGGTATAATAGTCCGAGCAGGGGATGACGAGCAGCTTTTCATAGTCCTGTGCGCACTGCTTCAGCACGCCGAGCAGCGCGCCGGGGAAGACCTCCTCGCGCTCAAAATCCGGGATGATGCGGCAGAGAAACAGGTGCGAGTGGCGCGTGGGCACGAGCTGCTGCGTGCACAGCAGCAGCGGTGTGACGTGATAGGCCTCCTGGAAGAGACGCGCCGTGCCGTAGGCGTTTTCGTCGCTGCCGAGGATGATGGGCAAAAAGTCCTTTTTTGCCTTTTTGGCGCTGCTCGCCGGCGCGGCGGGATGGACCTTGTCGTATTCGGCGAGGTATTTGAGTGTGAGCTCGACGTCGCTCGGGTAGGGGACGAAGACGCTGCCGCGCTTCATCGTTGTCTCTTCTCCCTTGCCGGTCAGCAGAATGACGCGCGCGTCCTTGCCGTCCAGAATTGCGCGGCGGATGCACTCGGCGCGGTCCTCGAGCACAAGGTGCGGGCAGGCAACGTGCTTTTCAATGTCGGCGGCGATCTGCGCGAACGGCTCTTCGCCGGAGTCCTCCTCGGTGATGAAGACGAAGTCGCAGTTCTGCCCGCTCAGCTCGCCGAGGTCTTTTCTGCGCTGGAGCGCGTGGGAGCCGGGGCAGCCGAAGACGGAGATCATCTGGCGGCCGGGGTATTCGATCTTCGTCGAGCGGTAGAGCGCGTCAAAGCTCATGCGGTTGTGCGCGTAGTCGACGATGACGGTGACGTTCTTGTCGCGGCTCTCGTAGATCTGCATGCGGCCCGCGGCGCGCGCCTTGCGAAGGCCCGAGCGCACATACTCCTCCGGCACGTCGAGCACCATACAGATGGCCATGGCAGCGAGGGCGTTGGAGATGTTGAAAAGGCCGGGCATCGTGATGGAAAATTCACCGTTGTACTTGAGCGAGGAAACCGTGAAGTAGAGCCCGTCGCTGCGCTTTTCCACATGCCGGCAGGAGACAGTGTCGCTTTCGTGTGAGCCAAACGTGATGAGGTTGCAGCGGTCCTTGGCGTATTCGATGACGCGATCCGAGTACTTGGCGTCGGTATTGACGCAGCCGAAGCGGCAGGAGTCGAATTTTGAGCTTGGAGTTGAAGTAATCCTCGAAGTCCGGGTGCTCGATGGGGCTGATGTGGTCGCTGCCGATGTTCAAAAATGCAGCGACGTCGTACGTGATACCGCGCACGCGGCCGTATTTGAGCGCCTGGGACGAGGCCTCCATCACAAGATGCGAAATGCCGCATTCATAGGCGTTTTCAAAGTGCTGGTAGAGCTCAAGCACCTCGGGCGTGGTGATGTGGGACTCCTCGGTGCTCTTGCCGTCGTAGTTGTCGATAGAGGAGAGAATGGCGCACTTGGGCATCGACTGCGCGCGCAGCCAGTCATTTAAGATGTAGCGCACGTAGTAGGCTGTGGTGCTCTTGCCCTTTGTGCCCGTGATGCCGACGCTTGTGAGCTTGTCCGTCACATGGTTATAAAAGAGCTGACCGAGCACGACGAGGGAATAGCGAATGTCGTTGACAAGAAGACAGGGCGCGTCCACATTGTGCTTTTTCTCGGCGACGTAGGCGATCGCGCCGCGCGAGAGTGCGTCGCACAGGTACTCTTCCTTGAAGTGTGCGCCCTTGCAGATGAAGCGCGTCCTCGCTCAGTGCGCGCGTATCGTAGGTGAGGCAGTGAATCTCACGCGCGGCGAGCTCGTCGCTCACGGTGCTTTCAACTAAAATGCCTGCCTCGTGCAGTGCGTCGACATATTCTCTCAGTGTGTGAACGGTATTCATAAATAGCTCCTTTGGGTCTTGCTTTTTCGGCAGGACGGGATAAAATATAGGCGATATCGCGTCGGATCGACACGATATTGGCAAGCAAACTCATTTCCGAAGGGGGAACCAACATGACTTATCAGCAAGTGCTGGAAAACGCAAGGACCTGCATCGGCCCTTACTGCAAGGCGTGCAATGACTGCAACGGCAAGGTCTGCCGCAACACGATGCCCGGCCCCGGCGCCAAGGGCGAGGGCACGGGCTTTATCCGCAACGCAGAAAAGTGGCGTGAGATCTGCGTCAACATGGACACCATCTGCGAAAATTCACAGGTGGACACCTCATTCACGCTCTTTGGCCGGACGTTTGAGATTCCGGCGTTCGCCGCGCCGGTGGGCGCGATGCGTCTTCACTACGGGGACAAATACGACGATCTTACATACAATGATATCCTTGTGCGCGCGTGCGCAAACGCGGGCATTCTCGCTTTTACCGGCGACGGCACCGACCCGAAGGTGGTCGAGGGCGCGGCTGAGGCGCTCAAGGCGAACGGCGGCTGCGGCGTGCCGACCATCAAGCCGTGGGATATGGACACGATCCGCGAAAAATTCGCGCTCGTGCAGGAATCCGAGCCCTTCGCCATCGCGATGGACATCGACGCGGCGGGTCTGCCGTTTTTGCAGGGCTTGACGCCGCCGGCGGGCAGCAAAAGCGTTGAGGAGTTAAAGCAGATCGTCTCCTGGGCGCAGCGTCCGTTCATTTTAAAGGGCGTTATGACCGCCCGCGGCGCGGAAAAGGCGCTGGAGGCGGGCGCGAGCGGCATCGTGGTCTCGAACCACGGCGGCCGTGTGCTCGACCATTGCCCCGCGACGGCGGAGGTGCTTCCGGACATCGTCGATGCCGTCGGCGGCAAGATGACGATTTTGGTCGACGGCGCGATCCGCAGCGGCATGGACATGTTCAAGGCGCTGGCGCTCGGCGCGGACGCGGTGCTCATCGGCCGCCCGTTTGTTACCACCGTCTATGGCGGCGGGGAGGAGGGCGTGCAGCTCTACGTCCAGAAGCTCAAAGCCGAGCTTGCCGACACGATGCGCATGTGCGGCGCGCACTCGCTCGCGGACATTGATCGCAGCATGCTATATGGTTTTTGATCATATACCATATAGTATAGCACCGCAAAAAAAACTGACAAGTGAAAATCGGGAGAAGAGGACGGCAGATGGAGCCGCCCTCTTTTTCGTTATCTACAATAAAAATATAAAAAAGGGAAAGGACGCGGAACAAAACCGCCGCGCGTTGCGTCTTAAAAAATAAAGCATCCCCCTTGAACCGATTTGATCATGGAGGAAAAGAAATGAAAAAGACAACGAGCCGTATTCTGCTCTCCGCGCTGATGGTGCTGGCGCTGCTCTCTCTTAGCGGCTGCGCGCAGGAAAAAGAGGAGAATACCAAGCAAAGCGACCCGCAGGCACGGGAGGCGATCCTGCAATGCTGCGAGACGATCTTCGGCAGCACGGAGGAAACAGGCGCCTATCACATCCGCGTGACGGATGAGCGAGACGGCGGGCGCGTGGATGAATACGACTGCCCGCGCGGCGTGAACAAGTGGGGAGAAGCGTTCTCGCTGACCGACGGGATATCGGAGGAAGAGACCTTTGCCGCGGCGACGGAAAAGGACTGGGAAGCCTGCCAGAACGGCCTTGCCGCAGAGTTTTCTTATGGGGATAAGACGATCAGCGTTGTGCCGCGCTCGGGAGACCGTTCCCCCGCCGAGGGTGAGAACTGGCATTATGAGTTTCCCTGCGGCGATACGCTGCGCCTGACAGACGGCACAGAGACGGTCTACGTGAAAAATGACAGCGGCTGGCTCGCTGAGCGGCTTTCCGCCTGCATGCAGGAGGCGGTGGAAGCAAAAATCTATGATTTGCAAGTGGACAGCGCGGAAATGGATGATGAAGCTGTTGCGAACGAGTTCTGCGCGCAGTTCGCCGCCAACCTGAACGCCACACCGTGCTGGTACTACAGAAAACCGGATGACGCCGCGGTACAGGAGCTCTCTTCGCGTGTGTTTGATGCGTATTACGGCGAAGAGGACCCGAATTTCTGCTTTGAATTTGGCGCGATGCTGCGCTTTGACGAGCCGGAGTCCTCGCGCCGCTACGGCTGGGAGGCCGGCAGCGGCATGATCGAACCGTCCGGCGAGGGCGAATATGGCGATTATTACAGATGGGTCGTAGGAGCGGATGCCTGTAAAAATGAAGAGGGCGACTGGTACATCGAAGGGACCTGGACAGGCGGCGGAGGCGTTCGACTGCCCTACATCGGGCGCAGCTGGGACTCTGGGCAGCAGACCGCGACGACATCGCAGCTTGTGGAGTGCTGGTTCCTGTCGGCGGGCGAGTCGCACGAGTGGCGGCTTCCCAATATGATCTATGCCCGCCCGAGCGCCGAGCTGCGCGAGGCGCTTGCCAGTCTTGCACCCGAACAGGCGGCGGAATTGGAAAAGGGCCTGCGCGAGGTGTGGGACGATCCGCTGCACGCCGATATGTTTCCGGGCGGCTATGACGCCAAGCTCAGCGCGGACTGAGCACGCTGGCAATCATTGCATTTGCAATCCGGCGGCAAAAACGGTAGAATACCGCCTGTCTTGATCGAGGCGCATTCCAGAATCGAGGAGGACTTGACGCCATGTTTAACTGCGGCAATTTTGATTGCGGCACGCTCTTTACGATGCTGTGCCAGCTGTTTAGCGGCTGCTTCAACTGATAGCAGTGCAAATGCACGGTGGGGAGGGTGCTTTGCGCCCTCTCCGCCTGTCTATTTTGCACAGTCTAACAAACAAATTGTGGAAAAATCAAAAAGTTTGAAAAAAGGTGTTGACAAAAGGGGCGGTAGGTGCTAAGATAACACCTGTTCCGCGAATGGAGCGTGCACCTTGTAAATTAAACAACGAAACTTTGACAAGCACCAGATGAAAAACTGTGCGAAATGCACAGAGCTTGCGGAGGACCGGTTAAGTCAATTACGGTCTGAAGTAAGGATAAAAAGTTTTAAGCTATGACAAATAGCTCGATAAAGATTTAAGAAGCTTCGGCTTTTTAGATACCATTTTATTGAGAGTTTGATCCTGGCTCAGGACGAACGCTGGCGGCGTGCTTAACACATGCAAGTCGAACGAGAATCTGCTGAAGGAGGATTCGTCCAACGGAAGTAGAGGAAAGTGGCGGACGGGTGAGTAACGCGTGAGGAACCTGCCTTGAAGAGGGGGACAACAGTTGGAAACGACTGCTAATACCGCATGATGCATAAAGGTCGCATGATCTTTATGCCAAAGATTTATCGCTTCAAGATGGCCTCGCGTCTGATTAGCTGGTTGGCGGGGTAACGGCCCACCAAGGCGACGATCAGTAGCCGGACTGAGAGGTTGAACGGCCACATTGGGACTGAGATACGGCCCAGACTCCTACGGGAGGCAGCAGTGGGGAATATTGGGCAATGGGCGCAAGCCTGACCCAGCAACGCCGCGTGAAGGAAGAAGGCTTTCGGGTTGTAAACTTCTTTTAAGAGGGAAGAGTAGAAGACGGTACCTCTAGAATAAGCCACGGCTAACTACGTGCCAGCAGCCGCGGTAATACGTAGGGGGCGAGCGTTGTCCGGATTTACTGGGTGTAAAGGGCGTGCAGCCGGGCATGCAAGTCAGATGTGAAATCCATGGGCTCAACCCACGAACTGCATTTGAAACTGTAGTTCTTGAGTGTCGGAGAGGCAATCGGAATTCCTAGTGTGTAGCGGTGAAATGCGTAGATATAAGGAAGAACACCAGTGGCGAAGGCGGATTACTGGACGGTAACTGACGGTGAGGCGCGAAAGCGTGGGGGAGCGAACAGGATTAGATACCCTGGTAGTCCACACGCTGTAAACGATGAATACTAGGTGTGCGGGGACTGACCCCCGTGCGTGCCGCAGTTAACACAATAAGTATCCCACCTGGGGAGTACGATCGCAAGGTTGAAACTCAAAGGAATTGACGGGGGCCCGCACAAGCGGTGGATTATGTGGTTTAATTCGAAGCAACGCGAAGAACCTTACCAGGGCTTGACATCCTACTAACGAGATAGAGATATGTTAGGTGCCCTTCGGGGAAAGTAGAGACAGGTGGTGCATGGTTGTCGTCAGCTCGTGTCGTGAGATGTTGGGTTAAGTCCCGCAACGAGCGCAACCCCTATTGTTAGTTGCTACGCAAGAGCACTCTAGCGAGACTGCCGTTGACAAAACGGAGGAAGGTGGGGACGACGTCAAATCATCATGCCCCTTATATCCTGGGCTACACACGTAATACAATGGCGGTCAACAAAGGGATGCAAAGCCGCGAGGCAGAGCGAACCCCTAAAAAGCCGTCCCAGTTCGGATCGCAGGCTGCAACCCGCCCACGTGAAGTCGGAATCGCTAGTAATCGCGGATCAGCATGCCGCGGTGAATACGTTCCCGGGCCTTGTACACACCGCCCGTCACACCATGAGAGTCGGGAACACCCGAAGTCCGTAGCCTAACCTTATAGGAGGGCGCGGCCGAAGGTGGGTTCGATAATTGGGGTGAAGTCGTAACAAGGTAGCCGTATCGGAACGAGCGGCTGGATCACCTCCTTTCTAAGGAGACCTCAAGCGAGTACGGGCTTGGCTGTAACATCCTGGTCAGCCGTCTGGAAAAAGCAAGAGAGTTGTTCGTTGTTTAATTTAGAGGGTGTACGCCCTGAAGATAGAAGGGGATATAGCTCAGCTGGGAGAGCGCCTGCCTTGCAAGCAGGAGGTCGCCGGTTCGATCCCGACTATCTCCACCAGACCAGGGCCCGTAGCTCAGCTGGCTAGAGCGTACGACTGATAATCGTAAGGTCGGTGGTTCGAGCCCACTCGGGCCCACCAATCCAAGGATCTTAAGACCCGAAGGGATTGGATCTTTAAGATCTGGCTTCAAAAGAGGCTGGAGCTTGTACCTTGAAAACTGAACAAAGAAGAAAAAGATGAAAAATGTGATAAGCAACAGGCAACAGAGGTCTTTCAAGCGTGAAGCGTTTGGAAGAATTGAATTTTAATTGTGGAACATCTGAATAGATGTGGGTATACGATTACAATTTCAAAAATCCTGTAGAAATTGCCTGCATAATTCAACTGAGAATCAGCATGATTCGATAGGTCAAGCTATAAAGAGCGCAAGGGGAATGCCTTGGCATCAGGAGCCGAAGAAGGACGTGACAAGCTGCGATAAGCCTCGGGGAGGAGCAAATATCCGATATATCCGTGGATTTCCGAATGGGGGAACCCGCTTGAGCAATACTCAAGCATCGTGCATTGAATCAAATAGGTGTACGAGGGGAACGGTCTGAACTGAAACATCTAAGTAGGACCAGGAAAAGACATCAACCGAGATTCCGCAAGTAGTGGCGAGCGAACGCGGAGGAGGCCAAACCGGAGGATTTATTCTCCGGGGTTGCGGACAGACATCACGATCAGAGGAAGCTAGGAGAACGGCATGGGAAGGCCGGCTAGAAAGGGTGAGAGCCCCGTATCCGAAAGCAGGAGCTGACAGCGAGGATCCAGAGTACCGCGGGACACGTGAAACCCCGTGGGAATACGGGTGGACCACCCTCCAAGCCTAAATACTACCTGATGACCGATAGAGGAGCAGTACCGTGAGGGAAAGGTGAAAAGGACCCCGGGAGGGGAGTGAAAGAGAACCTGAAACCTTGTGCTTACAAGCACTCAGAGCACGTTAAAGTGTGATGACGTACTTTTTGTAGAACGGTCCGGCGAGTTATAGTAACGAGCAAGGTTAAGGTATTCAGTACCGAAGGCGCAGCGAGAGCGAGTCTGAATAGGGCGTATGAAGTTCGTTGCCATAGACCCGAAACCGGGTGACCTAACCATGAGCAGGTTGAAGTGAAAGTAAAATTTCATGGAGGACCGAACCAACCCCCGTTGCAATGGTGGCGGATGACTTGTGGTTAGCGGAGAAATTCCAATCGAACTCGGATATAGCTGGTTCTCCCCGAAATAGCTTTAGGGCTAGCGTTGACTTAGTTTACCGGAGGTAAAGCACTGAATGGGCTAGGGGGCGATAAGCTTACTGAACCCTATCAAACTCTGAATGCCGGCTAATTGATGATCAGCAGTCAGACAGTGTGAGATAAGTTTCATTGTCAAAAGGGAAACAGCCCAGACCTACAGCTAAGGTCCCTAATGTATGCTAAGTGGAAAACGATGTGGAGTTGCAAAAACAACCAGGATGTTGGCTTAGAAGCAGCCACTCATTAAAAGAGTGCGTAATAGATCACTGGTCGAGTGACTCTGCGCGGAAAATGTAACGGGGCTAAGCATACAACCGAAGCTTGGGATTGTCTAAAGACAGTGGTAGGGGAGCGTCGTGTATGGGGTGAAGTCGTATCGGAAGGAACGGTGGACTGTACAGGAGTGAGAATGCCGGAATGAGTAGCGAGAATTATGTGGGAATCATAATGGCCGAAAATCTAAGGTTTCTTGGGGAAGGTTCGTCCGCCCAAGGTAAGCCGGGAGCTAAGGCGAGGCCGCAAGGCGTAGTCGATGCACATACGGTAGAAATTCCGTAGCCACCGAACCTTAAACCAGAAGGACACTTGCGGATAGCGGAACCCAGCCGTTGGTAGAGCTGGGCGAAAGGGACTGAAATATAGTAGGGAAGTCCGCGATGCTGAGGCGAGAAAAGCTCTGATGTATACTAAGGTGCCCGTACCGCAAACCGACACAGGTAGATGAGGAGAGAATCCTAAGGCCAACGGGAGAAGGGTTGTCAAGGAACTCGGCAAGTTGACCCCGTAACTTCGGAAGAAGGGGAGCCTCGAAAGAGGCCGCAGTGAATAGGCCCAGGCAACTGTTTACCAAAAACACAGGTTTATGCTAAATCGAAAGATGACGTATATGAGCTGACGCCTGCCCGGTGCCGGAAGGTTAAGAGGAGATGTCAACGCAAGTGAAGCATCGAATTGAAGCCCCGGTAAACGGCGGCCGTAACTATAACGGTCCTAAGGTAGCGAAATTCCTTGTCAGGTAAGTTCTGACCCGCACGAATGGCGTAATGATTTGGGCACTGTCTCGACAGCCCACCCGGCGAAATTGTAGTACTGGTGAAGATGCCAGTTACCCGCAACTAGACGGAAAGACCCCATGGAGCTTTACTGCAGTTTAATACTGGGAATCGGTAATGCATGTACAGGATAGGTGGGAGACTAGGAAGCATAGTCGTCAGGCTATGTGGAGTCACCGGTGGGATACCACTCTTGTATTGCTGGTTTCCTAACCTGCGGCCGTGAATCCGGTCGGGGGACACTGTTAGACGGGCAGTTTGACTGGGGCGGTCGCCTCCAAGTAACGGAGGCGCTCAAAGGTTCGTTCAGCACGGACGGAAATCGTGCATTGAGTGTAAACGCATAAACGAGCCTAACTGCGAGACCGACGGGTCGAGCAGTAACGAAAGTTGGAGTTAGTGATCCGGCGGTATGTGAGTGGAAATGCCGTCGCTCAACGGATAAAAGCTACCCTGGGGATAACAGGCTGATCTCCCCCAAGCGTCCACAGCGACGGGGAGGTTTGGCACCTCGATGTCGGCTCGTCGCATCCTGGGGCTGTATTCGGTCCCAAGGGTTTGGCTGTTCGCCAATTAAAGCGGCACGCGAGCTGGGTTCAGAACGTCGTGAGACAGTTCGGTCCCTATCTGTTGCGGGCGTAAGAGATTTGAAGGGAGCTGTCCTTAGTACGAGAGGACCGGGATGGACTGACCGCTGGTGCACCAGTTGTTCTGCCAAGAGCATAGCTGGGTAGCTACGTCGGGACGAGATAAACGCTGAAGGCATCTAAGCGTGAAACTCTCCCTAAGATGAGATCTCTCATCCTTTATGGAGTAAGGGCCCAGAAAGACGATCTGGTTGATAGGCCGGAGGTGGAAGTACAGTAATGTATGCAGCTGACCGGTACTAATAGCCCGAGGGCTTGACCTACGATTTATGCAGTTAGCAGGCTTGCAAAGCCTTTCATCATTTGCATGAACTTCCATTCGGTTTTTCGGTTTTCGGTTTTCAGGGTACAAGGATATATGCACCTTTAGCTCAGTTGGTAGAGCACCTGACTCTTAATCAGGGTGTCCAGGGTTCGAGTCCCTGAAGGTGTACCCGTGGTCACTGGAAGCGGTTTGATGGAATAGAATAGAAAAAAAAAATGGCCCGTTGGTCAAGTGGTTAAGACAGAGGCCTCTCACGCCTTTAACATCGGTTCGAATCCGGTACGGGTCACCACCTTTGAAAGACAAAATGAGCGATAATATAATATAGTTTGTTACCGCGAGAGGCTGCGAGTTGACATATATATAGTTGGTGCTGATTAGGGCGAGGGTCCACCCGTTCCCATCCCGAACACGGAAGTTAAGCTCGCTTCTGCTCACGATACTTGGCTGGAAACGGCCCGGAAAGATAGGTAGCGCCAACACTCCTCCTTAGCTCAATGGTAGAGCACGCGGCTGTTAACCGCGGGGTTGTTGGTTCGAGCCCAACAGGGGGAGCCAAAGGGTGCCCGCCGCCATCTGGTGTGGCGGCGGCTCATTTCGTTTTTAAATGAGCCATGGAGATCGATCACTTGGGCCTTTAGCTCAGTTGGTCAGAGCAGACGGCTCATAACCGTCCGGTCCCGGGTTCGAGTCCCCGAAGGCCCACCATACAGGGGTATAGCTCAGCTGGTAGAGCAGCGGTCTCCAAAACCGCGTGTCGAGAGTTCGAATCTTTCTGCCCCTGCCAGAAAAAACTCTTTACAACGTCCGACGTTGTAAATGTTGCCCCTTAGAACGACCCGTGCGTATACGGCCATGTAGTTCAGTTGGTTAGAACGCCAGCCTGTCACGCTGGAGGTCGTGGGTTCGAGCCCCTTCTTGGTCGCCACACGCTGCTGTAGCTCAGTAGGTAGAGCGCATCCTTGGTAAGGATGAGGTCGGCGGTTCGAATCCGCCCAGCAGCTCCAAAAAGCATCGAAAACTTCGGTTTTCGATGCTTTTTTGTTGCAAAAACGCCGAAAACAGTGTGAGTCAAAATGTGGGTCAATTGCTGACCCACACCGTGACCCACACGAGGGAATAAACTGTACCCAAGAAAATGGACACGAGATTTTGACCCATGGCCCCGTTCGGCGGACACGCATTTGACCCATAGGGTCAGAAGCGCCGCACCTGTGTTATGATAGAACTACCGAACGGAGGTGCTGTATGGGCACGAAGAAGAAATTCACACCAGAGGAACTGAAGCATCTGCAGGCAAACCCCTACACGCTGCGGGTGACGGCAGACAGCATATCCTACACCCTCGCTTTCAAGGAGGCGTTCTGGGCGCTCAGTCTCCAGGGCTACACCGGCACAGCCGCCTTCCGCAAGCTGGGCTATAACACGGAAGTTCTGGGTTTCGAGCGGATCCACAATACTACAAAGCGCATCCGGCGGGAGGCCAGATCGCCGGAGGGCTTTCATGAGGGCGCCCGGGGCGGTGTGCGTATATCAGGCGGCGGGAACAACCAGACAGAGGGGGCGTCCGCCCCGTCTGACGAAGCCGCCAGACGCATGAAACGGGAGATTTTGTGTCTCCAGCAGCAGATGGCGTTCTTAAAAAAAGTCATGCGGCTGCACGGCAAGCCGGGAGAATAGCCATGGACAGCGCCGGAGAGAGATTTGAGGCCATTCGCGCCGCGTTGGCGGATCGGAACAACATCCTCACCGTGAAGGACCTGTGCGAATTGGCAGGTGTCTCCCGCTCCGGCTACTACAACTGGGTGCGTTCTGAAAAAAACAGAGAGCTTCGGGAGGCGAAGGACCGGGCGGCATTCGAACAGATCCTGGAGGCATACCGGTTCCGGGGCTACGCAAAGGGCGTTCGCGGCATTCATATGCGGCTTTTGCACATGGGTATCCGAATGAACGTGAAGAAGATCCGCCGTCTGATGCGGAAATACAAGCTCACCTGCCCCATCCGAAAGCCGAATCCCTACCGCAGATTGCAGCGATCCATCCGAATGGGCAGCGCCGCGGAGAATTTGGTCAACCGGGAATTCGAGTCTCATGGGCCGAGAGCCATCCTCCTGACGGACATCACATACATCCCGCTCCGCGGCAGATTCTGCTACCTCTCCACGATCCTGGACGCCTGCACAAAGCAGGTCCTGGCCTATGCGATGAGCGAATCGCTGGAAGTGGATTTTGTTTTGGAAACGGTCCAGCTGCTGATAAAGCACCATGGAATCTCGCTGAGCAAGGAGACCGTGATCCACAGCGACCAGGGGACCCACTACACCAGTTTGAAGTTCATCCAGCTGGTGGAGAACAGCACGCTGCGGCGGTCCATGTCCCGCAGAGGGAACTGCTGGGACAACGCGCCCCAAGAGAGCTTCTTCGGGCACATGAAGGACGAGCTGGCCAGTGAGATCCCGGGGTGGACGTCTTTTGAGGATGCCAAAGCCTCCATTGACCGCTGGATGGATTACTACAACAACGACCGCTGCCAGTGGGATCTGGCGAAGCTATCCCCTAACGAATATTACCACTACATCACCACAGGTGAGTACCCCGCCGGTATGCTGCCGCTATGGGTCAAATGAAAATGTCCTTGACTTGGGGAGCACTTTAGAAATGCGCGGAAAGGGTGAAAGAGTACCGGAGAGGAGGTTTTGCCCCCTCTCCGATATTTCTTATGTTCTGTTTCTGCTTACATGACCTGCGCCATGAAGCTGCCCATCGTTTGCGCGGCCTCGTCCTGCTTCTGCCTCGTAGCGCGGGTGTAGGTACGGAGTGTGAATCCGGCATCATAGTGGCCGAGCATGCTGCTGACGGTTTTGACGTCCACGCCATTTTGCAGGGCCAACGTGGCGAATGTATGTCTGAGATCGTGAAAGCTGATGTGCGGCAGCCCAGCATCTTCAGGATCTTCTTGTGCAAGATTTACGACGGAGTCTGGGTAGTACATCTCACCGGTTGCCGGCGACGGGGAACATGTAGGGATTCTCAGGATGCTTGCTATGCTCTGCTATCAGCAAATCTATGGCATCCTGAGGGATGGATATTTTTCTAACTGAAGTTTCCGTTTTGGGACGGGACAGCGTCAGTTCGCCATTGGGATTCTTGACATATTGCTTGCTGACAGATATGGTTCCGTTCTGGATGTCGAAGGTCAGACCACAGGAGAGCAGTCAGCTCACCTTTGCGCAGGCCGCTGACCAGTTCCAGATAGAACATGGGGAGGAGCTCGCGGGCATTTGCTGCATCGAGATATTCTTTGATATGTTCCGGCTGGAGGATATGCATCTCGAATTTCTGAATTTTGGGAGCGATGCAGTCTTCAGTCGGATTGCGTAGGATTAGGCGTTCCTTGACCGCCCGCTCGAAGGCGCTATGCAGCATGAGATGCAGACTCCGAACTGTGGTGCTGCTGAGACCGGGATTGCCGTGACCGCTCTTGCGGTCGATGCGACCGTTTTCCATCAGATCCTTGTAGAGCTTTTGTAAGTCATGGGCAGTCAACTTTGTCAGTTTGATGCTGCCGATGCGTGGAATCGTGTACTGCTCGACCATCAGTTGATAGCGGTTTGCTGTTGAGATGCGGATATTCGGCTTTGCGTAGATCTCATACCAGCTGCGCAGCCAAGTTGCTACCGTGTACTCATCAGCACGGCTGACATCGATTCCTCTGGTCAGCCTCCATTGCGGCACTGAGCTTTGCCTTGCATTCCGCCTGCGTCTTACCCAGCACGTTTTTGATGATGCGTTTTCCGGTTTCGGGGTGGTAGCCTGCTGTGTAGCGCCCCTCCCAACGCCCGTCTGCGCGTTTGCGAATGTTGCCCTCGCCGTTGGCGCGCTTTTTAGCCATTCGTGATCATCTCCTTTGCTTTTTGCTCTTCGTCGGTATCGAAGGAGTAGGGCCCATCTGCAGCTCTTTCGGCGATGCCGGCACGCCAGCTTGAAGCCTGCCATGAAGCTCATCAACTTGGATTCGACCAGCAATGTGTTTTGCGCGTCCAACAGCCGAAGCAGCTTCCTGCGCCCCGCGGTGTCCATGTCCCGCCGCAGTTCCTCACGGACGTATTCGATCTGGGTGTCCAGTTCTGGATGCGACTGATGGTCAAAGCGCTTTTGCAGGGCTTTCATGTAGTCATACATTGCGGCACCTCCTTTTTGGCAACCACAACACATACCACAACCCGGCGCGCAAAGCTACTGTTTTTGAAATGTTTCTTTGACTATTGCGGCGCAAAAACTGAACACCTCGACCCGCTTTACATATGGAATTTCATTGAAAATCCCTGTTGCTGTTCCAACTCATGATCGTCCGGCTTGTGACCGAGGGCGACGCGCTTCTTGCCGCAGCCGTGCCAGCCGCTTGCGGTCGATTTGGACGCCGGTGGCAGCGGGAGCCGGGGCGTTGTCCCGAAAGATATTGCCCATGTGGTAGAGCAGCCGGGTAGAGGCCAACAGGACGGAGGGCGGCTCCTGTTCGCCGCGCTCCATGCGTTTCATGAAAAATTCCGCGTAGGTGTGACCGTTATCTCTTGCCGCCGCGAACCATTCGTAGGCGGCGTCCATGTCCTTCGGAATGCCCTCACCCATGAGGGTCAGCTTGCCCAGCAGGTACTGCGCATAGGCGCTGCCGTTATCCGCGGCCTGCCGCAAATATGACACTGCTGTTTCGGCATCTTTTATCGTATTTTTGCCGCTGAGATATTCCTTGCCCAGCCGGTAGGCGGCGTAATCGTTTCCGTTGTCAGCCGAGCGTTTCAGCCAATAGATCCCCTTGGCAGAATTGTGCACGTCTGCATCATCGGAGAGATACAGCTTGCCGAGGGCGTACTGTGCCGCGTCCAAGTCCTGCTCGGCGGCGCGTTCCAACAGCTTTTGTGCTTTGACCATGTCGGGGATCAGCAGCCCGCCGTCGCGGTACGCCGTGCCGATGATGTATTGGGCATAGGCGTCACCGTCCTCCGCAAGCTGCTCCAACTGCTCCGCCGCTTCGTCCCGTTCCACCAACGGAAAGCTCTCATCGTTGGCCACGCTTTGCAGATCCTGACACGCATAGCTCATGCCGTAGGCGCTGATCTGTTCGCCGTCATCCTGCATTTCCTCGTCCTCGAAGGAAAATCTGTTCATGCGGATATGCTCCGCCTCACGGATGACTGCGTTCTTGATCTGTCGAAATTCTTTCTGCTGAGACAGCAGAGGACGTATTCTCTTTCCCTCGGAGTAGTAATCCTCCACCTGACATTGCAGCTCCCACCACGTTTGGTAGCACGTATCCACGGTAGGCAGACGCGCCATTTGATCGACGATCTCATCCACCAACTTTTTCATCGGCTTGGGCAGATAGCCGTAGGTTTTCCTGCCGCCGACTTGACCGAGCTGCCGAGACAGATCCCAGATCATCTGCTCTGCCTCCGGGTGGATGCAGGTCATTTCCCGCATCGCCTTCGCCAGTTCCAGCATGGCTTTTCGAGTTTCCGCCACCAACTCGCCTCGTGATTTGCTTTTCTGCTCGTAGACGTGCAGCAGCTCCTGTCGAAAGATCTGATTGGTGAGCGTGGACTTGATCTGCCGTATCCCATCTTTGGACAGATATGCCTGATTCGGCTTTGCCGACCACGCCATCATGTGGACGTGGGGATGGTTGCCTTCATTGTGGAAGGCCGCGTACCAACGGAAATTCTCCGGTGGTATCTTCATCGCCGCGGCGATATCATTGCGGTGGGTACGCAGTAATGTGCGCCATGTCTCCGCGTGATTGTAGCCAAGCCGCTCCGCATCTTCACGGTGGAGGGAGATGATGTGCGTCCACACGTTGCCGGTGTAGTGATCCAGTTCATTCATGACATTGTTTAGATCCACGTTGTCATCGTCACCGAAGAGACCGTGTTCACCGAGCCGCTCCGCTCTGGGACGTAGGGCAATGTACTCAGCGTAACCATCTACTGAAGAGAGTTTGTCCCAATTCGTTTCCAGCGTCAGCGTGATGAGCGCGGACGCCGTTGCTTTTGTCGGGTGTGAGAGATAGTCCTCGTACTCCATCAGCTCTTTTGCGTCAGGAAAATCCTTCACCGGCTTTGCGAGGAGCTGCGTCTGCTTGTTGGTGGGCGGACGGTCATCCGGGATGATCTCCACCCGCTCCCGCGTCGCGATGTACTTGAGATACCCACCGGCACTTTTCCCACTGCCGCACTTGATGTACGGACTTTTGACGATCAGCCTTGCCATGCTTCGCTCTCCAGCTCACGGAGCTTCTGCTCCAACCGCAGCTGACCGTTGGTGCGCTTGACTGCGGCGATGCTCTTGGCCCGCTCCTGCCGAAGCACTTCCTCGCTCACGTTGAGGCTTTGCAGGAGGATGGACATTGCCATGTCCATCTCCACCGTCTGCTTGTAGAGCAGTGCCACGATGCGATCCTCGAAGAGTTTCAGCCGACTGTCGATGGCGGATTGCACCGCACGGGGCAGCGTGGCGCTTTCGCCTGCGGCGAGCATATCCGCGTAGCAGTTCACCGCCTTTTCGATGAACTCGTTTTTGCTGCGGCAGTTATCTTCCTGATACCACCGCTCTATTTTTTGCTTGGTTCCGGCCGTCATACGGAAGGTCAAGCCTGATTTCATTTTATCACTCATAAAATGCCTTCTTTCTCGCTAAGACGCCGTCGAAAAGCCTGTATTCATCGGCCTTTCACGGACGTTAGACGCCAATCGTACAAAAAATCTTCCGAATAGACGCCACAACCGCCTGCGTTGAAACCCCCGTCAACTGCCCGCACTGCGGGCAGAAGTGATCGGGCGGAGTGTCGGTTCCGACGCCAGCCCTTTATCCTGCTATAAATAAAATCCTCCGATAACCGCCCAATCTGCCGAAGCTACGTCCCATACGGCGTGGGAAAGTCCTCTCCGGAGCGGTTTCAAATCACACTCGCACAAACGGCTCACGTTCGTTTTCACAGGTGAAAGCGGGTACACACTTGCCTTCACCAACAGGATCGCACACAGCGGATCACACGGCGAAACAGGGGGTGGTATCACTACCCTCGGACCGTTTTGCGCGGTTCGGAAACCCTGCGTGGCCGGGTGTCAGAACGGCTTGCCGCTTTTGGGCCTTGGTCGGGTGTACTCCCAGAACGCAGAAAGCCTGCGGGACAGCGACGCGCTCATGCGCGTCGCTGTTTCGAGGCGTCGCGGCCCCGCTGGGCTGCGTGATCCCGTTGCTGTTTCTCTCGCCGCATTGATGGGCTTCACGGTTTTGCTCAGCCGCATCGTTGCGCACAGAAAATTGAGCGCCTGTTCTTTAGTTACAGCGGTGCGTTTTTTGAACCGCTGTTCGCGTCGATCCATGCGAGAAACTTATCCTTCGGAACAACGATCCGGCTGCCGATTTTGAGCGCGGGGAAGCCGTCACTGTGTGCCAGCTCGTAAGCGCCGGCGCGGGAGATCCCGAGCACCGCAGCGACCTCCGCGACGGAGAGCATCAGCGGCAGCTCGTCATAGCTTGTGTAGGTGGAATGTTTCATCATTCGCTTCCTTTCCTCATGCGCCGGGCAGCATATCCATCGCGGACAGCTTGTGCTGGACTCGCTGCCGTTCTGCTGCGCGCTCGACCGCAGATAGTTGACGTGCGTGAAAGATTTCTACCGCTTCACGAATTGGTCTGAGGGTGTAGCGCAGGTTGCCGTTCTTTTTGATGCCGGAACGCATCAGGACAGAGGTTGGCTCTGTGGAGATGAGCCCCTTCTCCGCGAGCGCATCGACATACCGCATGACCGTATTCTTCGCGCGGCCAACGGCATTGCCGATCGTGGTATAGCTCGGCCAGCACTGATAGGTGTTGCGGCTTTCGAGACACCGGAGATAGGCATACACCGCAATCTCACTTGCGTCCAGTCCGAGCGAGAATATCTCGTTCGGCATTGTGAAATAGTTTTTGTTGGGAAACTGATTCATGGGGCGTCCTCCTGTTCGTTGGGATGGAAGAGTTGGATAAACTCCTTTACAGAATGGACGATGCCAAGCCCCTTGAGCTGCTGATAGCGGATCAGGTCGCAGAGAGTACGCAGACTGATCTCTGCGTACTCTAGCAGCTTATCGGTCGCCAGCATCTGTTGGTAGACGTCCAATTTGGTCGGTTCGTCCGGCGATTGGAAGAAGGCGAACAGTTCTTCTTCGGTTGGAATGCTGTCCAGTGCGTCGTGCTGCATCTCCTGCCGGATGTAGTCGATGACCTCCTGTTCAGCGTTGGAGGTCAAAAAGTGCAGCAGTTGCCGCTTGCTTTGTTCAAATGGATTCATGGTATACACGCTCCTTTGTGTTTGTGTTTAGGTGAGGCGGTAAGGCTGCGGCCAACTCAGCCACGCTCCAGAAGGGACAGATTTGCCTCTCACCTATAAGGACACTCAGAACGCATTTGTAAACCGGAAAACAAAAAATTTTCACAAAAAACTGGGAAGCCCTGTCATGAGACAGAGCTTCCCAGTTTTTTGTGTAGCTTTTTCAGTCGCTTTGATACCGCCATTCTGGAGATGCCATAGATCTGACCGATCTCCTCCAATCGTCAGCTCACCGCTGTATCGGAGGGAGAGCAGGTTTTGGCCTTGCACGTCCAGCTTCGCAATGGCTCCCCGCAGATTTTCAAGCCGGAGGTTCCTGAGCGCCGCATCCTCCACGGGACGCCTGACGCAATCCGAACCGGACAGCACCGTTTCAAACTCACTTTTACTCAGGTGCCTTGCGTCCTGTTTGTCCTGCGCTGTTCCCGTTTCCGATCCTGCTCAAGGAAGTCTGCGACCTCCTTTGGCACCGATACTTGCTCACCGTTATAGATAATAACGACGTAGTCGTTCATTTGTGTCCTTTCCGCTTTCAACGGAAAGGTACACACCCGCGCTGCCGGTACAGCGCCAAAAACTGTCGACCTTCATGGAACTTCCTGCGTACAGGGTGGTCATAATGCCCTACGGGGTCCATGAATGCCTGAGGTCACACCGGGGTGTGGACCTCACCGGAAAGCTGCGAGATTAGGCTTTCGCCTGTTATCAGTATAAAGCGGGCGCGGAAGATTGTCAAGGTAAGGCCTACAGTGCAAAATCAGGGGACGCCGTGCGCGGCGCCCCTGCTGAGTTGTAATAGAGCGAATGTAGGATCTACTGTGTGACCGATCGCATCGGCTTTTTCAAACACGGTCTACAATTCGATTGAGGTCCTTGAATCTCCGAAGGTCTTGATTTTGCCGACAAGAGCGACCAGCGTTTTCACATCAGGAACTGCAAAACGCAACAGGACATTAAAGTTGCCGACCATGTGATAGAATGCCGTGATCTCGGGCGTCTGCACACAGAAGTCACAAAGCATAGGATACCCGGCAGCTTGTGGTATCGAGTAAAGAGACTATTAGAATCTCCAACGGCGGCTATAATGACTTTTTGGATGCAATCAACGTTTTCACTCCAAGGTGTTTCCCTTAAAGCGCCTTCGCCTCTTATCGTTAATACTCCGCTTTTTAGTTCCCACTCAATGCCATCAATGGTTCAGCTATCTTCACTTTCCGCTTCTGCGCCGTTATGAGTTGAGCTATCTGTTGGCCGTTCATGGCGCTCTCACAGCCAATGCAGAAAAAATCCCTATTACAAGCAGAGACCCCAAAAAGAATGCCTTTTTCATACGATTACCTCTACTTTCAAGAGACGCAACCATGAGTAAAACTCCAAAAGAGTAGTAATTGCAATGGTTCCCAGACATGGCTTCAACCGAAAATCATTCCATTGATATAGAAAGCGGAGCCCCTTTTTGGTAAAATTGACTTGAGAGAAAACCAACCAGAAAGGGGCTGACCGCTATCTACCGACAGGAAATCATTCAGGATGTGACGCTGTTTACATCCCAAAGCGCCGCCATGTTTTACGACAAGCTTTTCAGCAGCTTGGACTTCACGCTGCCCAGGGCGGCAACCGGTATGTTCAATATACTTTTGCAGGCTAATCCATTTCTCGATACCGCGCCGCGATTTCTTCTGTAATCGGCAGAAGCTGACAATCTTCAAGCGAATACACCTGATCGCATAACTGCTCAATATCCTTATAATGGTGTGAAGTCAGAAAAATGGTCTTGCCTTCCGCTTTCAGCATACGGATGATGGCCTTTACATCCTCATAGGTTTTGTAGTCCAATGCGTTAAAAGGCTCATCCAAAATCAGAATATCCTGCCCCTCCATAATCGCCTGTGCAAGCCCCAATTTCTGCTTCATGCCAAGAGAATAATTGTCTACTTTCGTTTTGTTATCGGGGTCAAGCCCCACTTTGGTCATGGTCTGCCGAATTTCTTTCTCTCCAATTTTCCCTTGAATGTCCGCAAGAAATTTCAGGTTTTGAAAGCCACTGTAAATACCGATAAAGCCAGGGGAATTGATAAATACACCCATGTCTGCGGGGAAGTCACGACCATTTTTGCCAATCTGCCTGCCACGCACATATACGCTGCCCTGATCCGGCTTCTCAAAGCCGCATATAATCTTGAACAGCACCGACTTTCCGCTGCCGTTAGCGCCAACCAAACCAACAGTTGTTCCCTGTTCTACAGACAGGGAAATATTCTGAAGAATTGCCCTGCCGCTAAAACTTTTTGATACATTTCTTACTTCAATATATGAACTCATATTCTGTCCTCCTAATTCAATATTTTCTTGTAGCCCCACATAAGGATTCCTGCAATCATCAGCGTTAAAATAGCGGCCTCTATACCAAAGGCGGACACAGCGGAAATTCCAATTCCCGGTTCCACAACAGAAATTCTTGTCAGGCTGGAAAGGCCAAAGGGCGAATAAGCTACCCAATTCCCCGGAAGGATACAGAGCAGATTTCCCGCCACTAACACAAGGAAACCGATTGTAACTTGTCTTGTGGCAATGTAGATGCCGAGCACAATCAGATATTGCACCAATATATCAAGGCACTTCATTAAAACCGCATAGAGCATAAGCCTGAAAGAAACGATTGTTAATCCAGTGCTGAATAGGGATGCCCCTATAAGGCCAGCCATAAGCCAAAAGAATGCATATATTATGAGAAATTTTGTACTGACTGATAAGATCCCCTTCACTAAATGTCTACGGCTTTTTGCACGCACAGAAATAAAAATAGATTGTCCGTTTACCGTATGTTCCACAAAAGCTGCCAGCAGGTATAGCGGTACACCGCTGGTAATAAGCATTTCCAGAAATGGGAACACCTGAAAATATCCTGTTCCGTGTCCCGCAAACAGCGAATATATCCATTCTGCGTCGGATTCTGCGGCGCCATATCCCAGCCCTTTATAAAGCGTAATTCCAACCACAACGGCCAGAAGAATCAGAATATTGCGTTTCGTCATCAGCTCATAGGAATAGTACGCGGCAATACCGTGACATTTCAGGCGAAGTTGGGGCAAATGCCCCCGCCATGCGAACCGTACAGAAAACATAATTGTCAGCATGAATAGCAGCAGCGTGAATCCTGTACTCCATGGACGAGCCGGCTCTCCAAAATTGTGGTGTAAAATCAGCAAATGATTAAAACTCGTCAGCGGAATATTTTGAATTGCCGGAAGCTTGATCCACACAGCCGAGAGGACATAAAGAACGATTACAATTCGGATCGTCCACTTTCTCCCAGCGAAATGTCCAATCCACATACAGATTCCAAATATCAGCCAACTTCCAATAAGCTGATAGAGGGTAAAACAGACAAACGCCTGCAAGGGACTGGCAAAAAGCTGTTCCAGAGTGGAAAATAACTCGGCTTCCGTTGCACCCGCAGCAAGGTTCCATTCGTTGCCTAAAGGTAATCCTATACCAGACAGAAGAATTGCCCCAGTTTGAACAGCCGTCAGAATGACTGCAATCAAACCGACCCCAATCCATTTTTTCAGAAAATAAGAATGGTAACTTTGAAACCGTAAGATTACTGGCTCTCCATCGTCATCAATAAAGGAAAAGCAGCTTAACAGTACAATCGGCAGCACAAAATAGGTCAGATAGTAATGGTCTGATACCGCCGACAAGATGTGCCGCTCGTATGCAATACCTCCGTTTAACCTCCCGCTGATGGAAAAAAGTATACATCCGGTAAATAGGGCAAGCGACTTTCCATATCCCCACAAACGGAGATTCTTTCTGATAAGCGCAATCATAACGGACTCCTAAATGGTTACGATAGCATTTTTCTTAGAAAGGAGAAACGCTGTCAGGCCAATCACAATGCTTAAAACGATTGGGCCAAAGAAGAAAGAGAAGATTGACACGACCTCTGGATTGACTGTTGTGGGATCAAAAGCTACGACCAGCCGCAGTCTCTCCAGGCAGAGAATAGCCAGGACAAAATTTTCTAAAATGGAATACATAAACGGCCCGGTAAGGATTACAAAAATGTTCTTGCAGTATAAAGCGAGGACAAATCCGAAGGTCATTACAAAAAGGCTGACTATGCCTCTCCAAAGGGACAGGGCAACTGCATATAACAGCGGGGTCTTTATAAATGCGTTTTCAAATATATGACTAAACGGATTTTCAACAAAAGGAACCACTGGCGGTTTCACATAGAGGGCAAACACCGCCGATAGTATATAAGGAATCACAATAATACAAAGGGTTCCCAGCGCATATGCAATCCATTTGGCAGTCAGGTACTTCTTAATTTTCACTCGCGGCATGATATAGAGCAGGAAGTTGTTTTTGCGCTCGTAATACAAATTCCAGCATAGCGGCACCACAACAAACAGCGGATAAAGCAGAGAAAACAGTTCTGTTCCAACTTCCCATGCCTCTAAATCGTAGTGCAGTACATAGTTTTGGTAAATTGTGCAGGACAACACACCCATGGCGATTGCCAGAAGAACTGTTGTCAATAGCACCGGCAGAAAAACTTTTTTCCACTCATTTCTCACAAGGCCTATCATATTCATTCATCCCTTTCTTTGTTTTTTCCAGTATATCGAAGGCTTTCAGGCGCTTCAATAGGTTGGAAACAAGAGAGGGTTTTAAAGGGAACAAGATAAATTTCGTTCCCTTTAAAACCCTCGTTCATACCCTTTTTATGGCATGAGTACGCCCAAAGACAACATAATTTTCATTTAAAATGGATTCGTTGCGGGTCAGGATTTTTCCATGATACCGTTCCGTCATGCGTAGGATGTTATACAGACCAAAGCCGTGGCCGTCACGATTCGTCTTTGTTGTTACGCCTTTTCCAAACAAGGCCATAAATTCAGTATTTGACAGTGGCGGAGCCGGATTGGAAACTGTCAACTCCAGAAAGTCCCCCTGTTTCTTGCTGGATAAAAAAACTGTACTTCCTTTCGGTGAAGCCTCGATTGCATTATCCAATAAAATTCCAATGGCCTCGATCCATTCTGTTTCCGGGGTGACAGTTTTCTTGAAAAGACCATGTAAAGATAATTCTATGTGAAGATTTGCCGCTTCTGCCTGCTTTATTTTTCCAAACAGCATCCCGGCAATCATTTTGCTGTCACATGAGAGCAGTTCCCTGTCATTAAGACTGATTCCAATACTTCCCGTGAGAGCCGTCACTTCTTTCCGGGCTTCTTCTATAGTATCAGCAGAGGTAACGGCGGCTTCAATCGCCATCATCCGGTTATTAAATTCATGCTGTCTTGCCCTAACCTGTGAGATCAATTCTTCTACAATAGGCACATACTGCTCAATCATGTGGATTCGCTTTTGCTCCTGCATTCGACGCTGATGTAGGAACAGCAATATACTGTCCAGCAGCAGGACCGCAAGGATCAGTATAATAATTATCCATAGATTGGCAAGAAGCCTATCCACATCAAAAGAGAGAATCGAAAGCACTGTCATGAGAAGCAGAGCGATATTGGTAGATACGATCAAAATTGTAAAATCGCTTCTTTGGACGAGCTGATGGATTAAGCCGAAAAGCGGCGTGAACTCCAGTACAACTATAAGGCACAATGCCGCTACACGGCTACCCAACAGGAGTAAAATATCCGTAGCTCCGCAGGCAGCAAAAAGAACCGCGCACAGACATTTGACGAACAGGAAAACGGAGAAAGCCGCCATTGTGCCGCAGAAAACCGTTCCGCTGGATTTGGAGCCGAAGCAAATACTGCTCAACAACAATACTGCAAAAAGCAAAAACAGCAATCCAACGATATTGTCTGCTGGTAGCATTTCAAAACCTTCGCTGCGGAAAGATGCCGTCATATTTGCGCCAATAGAGAAATCCATTCTCGTCACAACACAAATTACAAGAAAAATAGGAAAAATGAAAAATTCCTTTGCCTTTATTTCTGCTTTTTGCCGGAAAACGACTTCACAGCAGAGAGCCAGTATTCCCGCATCCAATCCCAACTGTATCAGATTCATTAGAAAGTCCATGCTTACCCCCACAATTCGGCCTGATATTTATTTCCGACGGGGATTGTATCTGTAAATCCTTTCAGACAAATCTTCCGCCCAGATTTGTCAATTTTCTCGATATGGGATTTGTTCACGGCATAACTCTTATGGCACTGAACAAATGCTGGATCATCAAGCAACGCCAATAAACCAGACAAAGTGTACCCGGAAATCGTATCTTCTTTGATGCCGGACAGACGGCTACTGGTATGGATCACAAGTTTTTTTCCAAAGGCTTCGATATAGGCAATATCCTGTGTAACATATTCTAAGATAAATTGCTTTTGCTCAATCTGAATGGTTTTTGCTTGTTGGCTCATCTGTTTAGACAATCCCAACGCGTCACGAAATGCCGTTACAAATTCTTCTTCGCCAAATGGCTTTACAAGAAAACTGTAACACTTCACATCTCGATAAGCTGAAAGTTCTTCTCCTGCCAATGCCGTTTCAAAAATAATCGGCGTATATTTATATTCCGGCAATTCGCGGAGCTGCTTTGCTAAATTTGTTCCTTTATAGTCCTCTAACTGAATATCGAGGATAAACAAGGAAATATCGTTCGCTTTTGCATATTGCAGGGCATCGCCTGCTTCGGGAAAAGAAACCACGTCCAATTCAGCGAATATTTTATTGATATATCGGATTATCCTTTTTACTGCATCCGGATTATCCTCTACTAATAATATTTTACTCATTATGATGGTTCTCCACTATTATCTTTGAATTTTACAAATCAATTATAGTATAATCTTTTTCGCCCAAAGGTACAAGCAGCAAGGGTTGAAATTAGATAGTCAGGCAAACGAAATGATACCTTGTCCAAATAATGGCACCTGAAATGTAAAATCCATTTAAGATGATTTTTACAGTCTACTGATTTGTTGTATGGAGAGGATAGGGCGGTAGTCGTACTCTTTGATTACAGCGGTGCATTTTTAGAACAAAAAACGTGACTGCGATAGCTTTAATTTCCCACTTCATTTTTCACAAAAACCGTGGTATACTGTTTATGAGGTGAGGGCTGTGCAGTTTCGACCGTTTGTTTACGATGCAATGAATCGACAAGTGCCGGTGGCTATTGAGCCGATGACGCCGCAGGATGCCGCGCTGACAGACAGGGAACCGTTATGGCAGACCTCTTGGGCGAGCGAATACTTAGCTAACGAAGGCTATGAAAAATGCGCAGCCAGAGTTGGAGATGAGCTGATCGCTCTGGCGGCGTATGAGATACTTCCGACCGCGCTGGTCGTGCACATTGTCTATATGGAGGCACAGCCCGAATCAAATCCTACACTTGACGGCGGAATCCCGAATATAGAGGAATCGGAAGGCTGCTGATTGCCTATGGCATTAAGCTGTCCATCGACAGCGGCTTGACCGGAGATGTGGTGCTTGAAGCGAAGACGACGAGCTTGGCGAAGCATTATGAGGAAGACTTTGGGGCCGTTTTACTTCCAACCTTTCAATCTTCTGCGCCAAGGTATTTGATCGCGGACGAAGCTGCCAAACGAATTTTCTTTACCTATCTTGTTTGACTTTCTACAGGGAGGTGCTTTGCATGGATACGAATAAAATCAGACCGGCATCTGATGCGGCGTGGTATTGCCGCAAGGATCCAGAGGAAGAACGTTTTTATGAGATATTCTTTCAACTGTGCCGCAAATATAGCGTGCGCTGGGCGAGCGCCACGCCGAAAGAAAAGACTTTATTGAAGAAGTGACTCGCGTTACCTATGAACGGGATAGGGCGCAGCGGCTTGGTTTGCCGCTGTCGGAGGTGCGCCCCTCGTTCGCGTCCTGAAAGCGGTTTGACCCACACCGTGACCCACACGGGGAAATGAGCGGACGGAAACAATGGAACAAGCAGGCTGCGACCTCATCTTTTTTGGACAAAAAACCGCCGAAAAGCCTTGTACTGCAGGGCTGGAAGGCTCTACGCCGGTTGGTAAGGATGAGGTCGGCAGTTCGAATCTGCCCAGCAGCTCCAAGTAAAAACCCTGTAGTTTCAACGGTTCATGTTCATAGGTACACAATGTGACCTATGGGGCAAACCGGACGGTACAGGGCAACAAAGAAGCAAGGTAAGAACTTATAGTTTTTACCTTGCTTCTTTGTATTGTTACCATTATAGGCTTTCGGCATCTTATCCGAAAAAACATGCTAACCCCTGACGATAGCTATACAGTTTAGGAAAATAATCAACGCCCGCACTATTTCCGCTTTCGTCAGATGAATAGACCTCAATTTGTATCTCAATGCGATTTGTGCCCATCGCATTGAATTGTTTCATAACTTGGAGCTTCATACCCTCCATAACAGAAACAATGGTCATAACAGCAGCAATTCCAATGAAGATAGACAGAATGGTTAGTGTACTACGTCCCTTTTTTCCTACAATAGAACGCCATGCCATTTTAAACGGCTGCAAAATGCTCATGCCTCGGCAACTCCCTTGATGTTCATGTCCTTTACGAAGTTCTGCGTACCGTACAGCACCAGCGTATCGGTGATACCGTTCTCTTGGCGTACTCCGCTACATCGCCCTTGAAGAAGCGGAGGTCGAGGACATGAACTTCCGCATAGTCCTCCACGGGGAATTGGGAAAAGGTGTTGCCGTAGGAATCCTTGATGAGCAGGAGCTTGCCGCTCTTGCCGCTGCCCTCGATAACGGTCTGCGCCTGGTTGGAGTTCAGAAACACAGCGTACTGGTCGCTGCCGGACAGGTACTTGCGTTCGTAAATACTTTCTGTTTCATACTGGCCATTGTTATAGGAAACATGGCGGGTCGGATGCTTATACCATGCGGTGATCTCCTCGGCGGGGACAGAGGGCAGCGGGACTTTATTCCAAGTTGTACCGTAGAAATCATCGCAGAGAACTTCCTGCGTCCACTCATCCGCATTTGCTTGGACGCCCCGCCACGCACAATAGGCATAGTAGGCCCCAAGGCTCGTCCAATGGTGATCGGTACGGTAGTAGATGTTCTCGCTGCTATGAGCGGCGAGAGCAGAAAGCACGTCTGTTGTGTCAACGCCCGCATCGGTCAGCACTTGCAGAATAGCGGCGTAGTCCGCCACGGGCGCATAGGCAGGGAGTTTATCCGTCAGCACCTGTGCCGCCATAGGGACAAGGATCGTATTCATGGAGATACCCTCTGCCGCCAGTTTTTCCTGTAAATCAACAAGGGCGGCTGCGTTGGCGACAAGCTGCTTTTTGCTATAAGATGTAAACTTGTCCATCAAATACTTGTCTTTGCAGATATAGACACCGCCGCTTTCCCGTTTACCGATGGCCAGTTCCATGTAGGTTTTCATCGTGACCCAGCTATCCCGCAGGGGAACTTGATCGGTAAGATACTTTTCCAGTTCGTCACTAAACTCGCCGGAGATAAAGTCGGCAACAGTAAATTTGGGCTTTTGCGTCAAAGTGCGTTTTTCCCGTTCGGAGTAATACCGATCCGGCATCAGCAGCCCGATGAGCGCAGACACCGCCAGCAGCAGGCAGAAAAAAGAGGTTATGATTTTATTTCGCATTTTTCTCACCTCAGAATCGGAAGTACAGGAACGGATTATAGCTGCCGCTGACAAGATAGGCCGCAGCCATCACCAGCACACAGGCAAGGCCGCCGCAGTCAACCACGGTCAGCGCCCGCTGCCCCAGCCGTGTGCCGATCTTTTCATAAAAGCGTTTTCCCAGCGGTGTGGCTGCCAAAGCACAGATCGCCAACATCGGCCCATACGTCAGCAGGAGATAAAAACTGCCGCTGTCAAATAATGTGCCAAAAAACATTGCTTTCAGCCACGCAAAGCCTGCGCCAATATCCGTAAACGCAAAGAATGTCCAACTCATCGTTACCAGCACCAGCGCGTAGATATGCCGCAATACGGCGGGCAGCCTTTTGAGCCAGCGCAATAGAAACAGCTTTTCCAGCACCAGCAGTATTCCGAAATACACGCCCCATAGGACAAAGTTCCAGCTTGCCCCGTGCCAGAAGCCCGTCAGCAGCCAGACGATAGCAATATTGCGGAGCTGCTTTGCAAGGCCGCCCTTGTTGCCTCCCAGCGGGATATAGACATAATCCCGGAACCACGTCCCCATGGAGATATGCCAGCGCCGCCAGAAATCGGTAATACTGTCGGCCAGAAACGGATAGTTGAAGTTCTCCAAAAAGCGGAACCCCAGCATCCGTCCAAGGCCGATGGCCATGTCGGAATAGCCGGAAAAGTCGAAATAGATCTGGAAACCGTAGGCGATGACACCCAGCCATGCCGTCAGCACCGTGGGGGCAGCCTGCACGGATGCTGCCTCCCACAAAAGGCCGATGTTATTTGCCAGCAGCACCTTTTTCCCGATGCCGCAGGCGAAGCGTTTCACCCCATCGGCAAAGAGGTCAGCGGTGCAATCCCGGTGCTCCAGCTCGTCCGCTACCGTCTGGTAGCGGACGATGGGGCCCGCAATCAACTGAGGGAATAATGTTACATACGCGCCGAAATTGATGATATTTTTCTGCGCTTTCGCTTCACCACGATAGACATCAATGGTGTAACTCATGGTCTGGAACGTGTAGAAGCTGATGCCGATGGGCAGGGGCAGGTTCGGCTGGGGGAAATGGCCGTGCCGAACAGAGAATTGACCGTGCCGATAAGGAAGTCGCTGTACTTGAACAAGCCCAGCAGTCCCAAATTGACACAGAGTGATACCAACAGCGCGATCTTTGCTCCCCGCTGTCCCCGGTGCCGCTCTACCATCTGTCCGCAGGTGTAGTCCAATGCGGTGGAAAACAGCATCAGCACCACATAGACCGGCTCACCCCATGCGTAAAACAACAGGCTGAACAGAAACAGTGTACCGTTGCGCCATTTCTGTGGGACAAGGAAATACGCCAGCAGACACAGCGGCAGAAAGCATTGTAAAAATGTCAGGCTGGAGAAAACCATAGTTAGCCGCCAAGCACCGGATCGTTGTTACCTTCATCGTCGGTCATATCAAAAAAGCCACCGTTGTTGTTGCTGTCGTCCTCCTCCGGGATCGTAATACCGTTGTCAGCAGAACCAAAAATACCTCTCCATACTTCGTCCACCTTGGCAGCCTCCTCAGCAGCAAATTTAGCCTGCACCTCATCACTGGCCTCCCAGTCACCTTGCGCACCGAGGATCAGCAGCGCCACATAGTTGCCGTTCACGAACAAACGAGCCTGCAAGACCTTCTGCAAATCCATGTTGTACATCCGGGAGTAGCTGAGAATTTGCTCATAGCCAGTCTGCAAAAGTGCGGCAGCATCCTGTGCGTAGCCGTCCTTAACTTTAACAATAACAGCGTAACTGGAATTGACTGCGGAATTGGAATTGCTCATAGATGCCCAGCTTTCCACTTGCCCCATATCCAGTCCCCAATAACCGCTTATGTTATCTTCGGTTTCAGCGACGTCGCATCCAAAACTGTCACCCAGCTTTTCTTTCAACGTGTCCATAATCTCTTGTGCAGTCATGGTCACCTCTGTCTTGCCCTTATTGTCATCGGCCTTTCCGCCGCAGGCGGCCAGAGACAGCACCATCGTGAGTGCCAAGAAAAAAGTCAGAATGCGTTTCATCTCTATTTGCTCCTTTGTAGTTCAAAA
>VOFJ01002266.1_pt1 | contig 92336 bp, 138 predicted proteins | sample 5384081 | NCBI WGS metagenome assembly VOFJ01 (sample SAMN12384729, study PRJNA508395) | human gut metagenome | isolation source: healthy gut I | host: Homo sapiens | reverse complement strand
CATCCCCAACATCAACGGCAAAGGCTGGCTCAAGGACTCCATCGAGTCGGTCTATGCCCAGACAGAACAGGATTTTGAGCTCATCATCGTGGACAACGGTTCCACCGATGAAAGTCTGGAGCAGGCCCGCAGCTACTGCGGCCGGCCCAACTTCACCCTGATTGAAAACGGGTACAACACGGGCTTTTCCCATGCCGTCAATCAGGGCATTGCCCGGGCCCGGAGCGAGTTTGTGGTCATGTTCAACAACGATGCCTTTGCCGAGCCCGACTGGCTGGCCGAGCTCATCCGCACCGCCGAGACCGATCCCAAAATTTTTGCCGTGCAGAGCCTGATGCTCCGCCACTTTGAACGGGAGCTGGCCGACGATGCCGGTGATTACGTCACCTGGATGGGCTTTGCCTGCAAGACCGGCGACGGCCGCCGGGCCAGCCGCTACACCAGACAGAAGCGCATCTTCTCGGCCTGCGGCGGCGCGGCACTCTACCGCAAGAGCATTCTGGAGGAAATCGGCACCTTTGACGAGAACTTCTTCGCCTACTTTGAGGATGTGGACCTGAGCTGGCGCGCCAACAACGCAGGCTACAAGAACGTGTCTCTGCCCCACCGCAAAATGCTACCACATCTGCGGTGCCAGCACCGGCGCGGTGAAGTACAACGCCTTCAAGAGCCAGCAGAGCGGCCGGAACAGCATCCTGCTCCCCCTCAAGAACGAGCCGCTGCTCATGCTCATCCTGAACTTTCTTCCGCTGGCGCTGGGCTATCTGCTCAAGTGCTACAAGTTCCACAAGCAGGGCTTTGGCGAAGCCTGGGACAAGGGAATGCACGAAGCCTTTGCCCTGCTCAAAGAGGGACGGCTCGGCAAGCGCCCCTTCCGCCTGAAGGACCTGCCCAACTATATCCTCATGGAGCTGTGGATGATCTGGAACATGGTGCCCTACCTGTGGTATCGTCTGGTCGTGGTCAGGTTTGATCTGAAATAATCTGGAAACAAAAACACCCCTGCGTGGAATGCTTCACACATTCCGTGCAGGGGTGTTCTGTCAGATTTCGGTTTTCGCTTTATGCCGCCGGGCTCTCAGAGGAAGCCTCGGTGCTCTCAGCCGGGGTGCTCTCCGCTGCCTCTTCCACCGATGCAGCCTCGTCAGCAACGGCGCTGGCGGCGGCAGAATCGCCTGCGGTTGCAAGGATGGCATCGTTGACCTCACTCTCGGCCAGCGGGGCAGGCTCCGCGGCAGAGACTGCACTGTCGGCAGATTCGGGCTTGGTCTCGCTGTCGGTCAGGCCGGTCAGGTACCAGCTGCCGCTCTGGCGGCTGAACAGGTAATCCATATACTTGGTGGGCGTGTCGGACGAGGTGTTCAGGATGCTGTCATCACTGCTCTGGGTGGGGATATAGCCCACGGTAACGTGGAGCAGGCCGTCCCATTCTTGAACAGTCTGGTGACGGTAGCGCGGAAGGTGCCCACGCTGCCGGTGACGGGGATCTTATAGCACTGGGTCGTCTCATCGAATGCGACAGTCATGTCGTCCATCTCAAAGCTCTTGTGGGTCAGCTTGAAGCTGGGACCCACCAGCTTTGCCAGATAGGCATCCACATCCACCGAGGGCAGCAGCAGCTGTTCGGTGTCGGGGTCCGTGTTGTAGTTATCAAAGCTTCCCTGGGTCTCCTGGATGCTGTACACGCAGCCCCAGACGGCGGCTTCGCGCAGGGTCAGGTCATCGATGTTCTCAATGCCGTCAAAGGGCAGCGGGTCGAACAGGACCAGACCTTCCAGCCGGTCCTCATATTCCGCTTTCTGCTGGGTGTCGTCAAACAGGGTGGCCACACCCTTCACACCGGCCCGCACGACCGTTACAATGCCCACCAGCGCCAGCACGGCGATCAGCAGGCCAAGGGTCTGCCGAGCGCGGCGGCGGTGGAGCCGGGCGTGTTCTTCCGGGGTCATATAGGTTTTCATATCGTTATCGTCTCCTAAATCAGGTCATCTTTTGGGGAAATACCAGCTTTCAGTATACCACAAACTGCCCGCCGGTGCAAAACCCGGGGCGTGGATTTTTTGTGAAAGCGCGATTTATTCCCACGTTTTCCAGATCTCGGGCTGGTAGCCCACAGTGGCCTTTTTGCCGTTGCGCACGATGGGCGTTTTGAAGAGCTGCTGATTCTCGAACAGCTTGTCCTCCTTCTGCCAATCCACCAGTGCATCCAGCAGGGCCAGCGTCTGCTTATCCTTTGCCGCCGGGTTCACCAGCTGCTCCCAGCCGCCCAGCGCGCGGGCCACGTTCTCAAACTCGCCCCGGCTCATCTCTTTTTTCCTTCAGGTCGATCATCTGGAACTTGATGCCCCGCTCCTTGAAATAGCGCTGGGCCTTTTTTGGTATCAAAGCACTTGCTGGTGCCAAAGATCTGAATGTTCATCGTTTTTCCTCCTGGATCCTGTGTGCTCTATTGTATCATATCTGCCGGAAAAAACCTAGGGATAATTCATCTTCTTTCCGTCCATACTTGCTTTATCACAAGCCGACCCTGAGATTGAACGAAGGGCGGGCCATTTCAGAAAGAGAGGAACTTCCCATGAAAGCATTCGTTGACCCCGATCTCTGCATCGGCTGCACCCAGTGCACCGGGATCTGCCCCGAGGTGTTCCAGATGACAGGCATCCTGGCCGTCGCTATGCCGGGCGAGCTGCCGCCCGACACCGTACCCACCGCCGTGGAAGCCGCACAGGCCTGCCCGGTGAGCGCCATTACCATCTCGGAGTAACACCTTCACCTGCCTTCCCAACACGGGAGGGCATTTTTGTTTTTTCTGCAAAAATCCCCCGCTGGCCCCCATTTTGTGTTATACTATAAATTGAGTTATAATGCAATGGAGGAGACTGACTATGCGTTTACTGGTCATTGACGGCAACAGCATTGCCAACCGTGCCTTTTACGGCATCAAGCTGCTGACCACCAAGGACGGCCGCTATACCAATGCCATCTTCGGCTTTTTGAATATTATGAATTCCCTGCTCCGGGAGTGTGAGCCCGACGAGGTGGCCGTTGCTTTCGATCTGAAGCACCCCACCTTCCGCCACGAAATGTACGACGGCTACAAGGGCACCCGCCACGCCATGCCGGACGAGCTGGCCCAGCAGATGCCCATCCTGAAAGAACTGCTCACTGACCTGGGCTACCGCCAGGTATCGGCAAAGGGCTGGGAGGCCGACGACATCCTGGGCACGCTGGCCGCTGCCTGCGAGGCCCGCAGGGACGACTGCTTTCTGGCCACGGGAGACCGCGACAGCCTGCAGCTGGTGAGCGAGACCACCACCGTGCTGCTGGCCACCAGCGCCATGGGCCGCAGCAAAACGGAGACCATGGATCTGGATGCCATCCACGAAAAGTACGGCATCGAGCCCAAGCAGCTCATCGAGGTGAAGAGCCTGATGGGCGACACCTCCGACAACATTCCGGGTGTGAAGGGCATCGGCGAAAAGACCGCCATGACCCTGGTCAAGAACTTCGGCACCCTGGACAGCGTGTACGACCATCTGGACAGCCCGATCATCAAGCCCCGGCAGCGGGAAAACCTGCTGGCCTGCCGGGGAGGATGCCTACCTCAGCCACACGCTGGGCACCATCCGCACCGATGCCCCCATCGACACAGCGGAAGGGGCCTACAAGGTGACCGAAGGCAACAAGCCCGCCGCTGTCCGTCTGATGCAGGAGCTGGAGATCCAGACCCCCATCACCCGGTTCGGGCTGGACGGCATCGTTCCGGAACAGGACCCCGACACCCTGCCGGAGGTGGACGCAGCCATTGCGTCCCTGCCCGCAGAACCCTCCGGCCACTATCTGGTGGCCGCACGCCCCGCCGTTCTGGGCAAAAAGAGCGCGGTCGTGCAGCCGGAGGCCTGGTACGCCGTGCAGGACACCACCGTGTATCCCCTCTCCGAGGAGGAACTGGTCTCCCTTGCTGGACGACCCCAAGGTGACGCTGGACGTATTCGATTCCGCCCCCCCTCTATGCCAGCCATGGCCGCAGGCAGCTGGGGCAGCAGCATCGTCTGGGACGGCAAGCTGGCCGCCTACCTGCTGGACGCTTCCGCTTCCCACTATCTGCTCACCACCCTTGCCACCAGCTACCATGCAAGGTCAGCGTTCTCCTGTGAGGAGTACCCCGATGCCGGTTTCCTGGCAGACCTGTTCGCCAAAATGAAGGCAGAGATCACCGAAAACGGCGAGGACGAGCTCTACAACAACATTGAATTCCCGCTGGCACAGGTGCTGGCCGATATGACCCGCACCGGCATCCTTGTAGACCGTGATGGCATTGAGGCTTTCGGCGTGCAGCTGCGGCAGGAGCTGGACCAGGTGCTGACCCGCATCGAGATGGAGGCAGGTACCTCCGATTTCAACCCCAACAGCCCCAAACAGCTGGGCACCCTGCTCTTTGATACCATGGGCCTGCACCACGGCAAAAAGACGAAGAACGGCTGGTCCACCGATGCCGAGACACTGGAAAAGCTGCGGGACATCCCGCTGGTGGAGGACATTCTCCAGTACCGTGCCTGCCAGAAACTGAACTCCACCTATGTGGAGGGTCTGCTCAAGGTCATTGGCGAGGATGGCCGCATCCACACCCGTTTCAACCAGACCGAGGCCCGCACCGGGCGGCTCTCCTCTGACAATCCCAACCTGCAGAACATCCCCATCCGCACCGAGATGGGCAGCAAGCTCCGCGCCTACTTTGTGGCAAAGCCCGGCTGCGTGCTGGTGGATGCCGATTACAGCCAGATCGAACTGCGCATCCTGGCCCATGTCACCGGCGATGCACACATGCAGGAGGCGTTCCTCTCCGGTGCCGACATCCACCGCAGCACCGCAGCCAAGATCTACAACATCCGGCCTGAGGATGTCACGCCCCGCCTGCGCGTTCCAGCGCCAAGGCCATCAACTTTGGCATCATGTACGGCAAGGGCGCTTACAGCCTCTCAAGGACATCGGCGTGAGCGTCAAAGAAGCAGACGCCTTCCTGAAAAACTATCTGGCCACCTTCCCCAATATCGACGGTTATATGGAAAAAGACCATTGCGGATGCCCGCCAGTGCGGCTACGTTTCCACCCTGTTCGGCCGCCGCCGCCGCCGCCTGCGGAGCTGAACAGCAACAACCACAACATCCGGGCCAGCGGCGAGCGGATGGCCCGCAACACCCCCATTCAGGGCACGGCCGCTGATGTTATCAAGCTGGCTATGGTGCGTGTCTGGCGGCGGCTGCGGAACGAGAAAATGGAAAGCCGCCTGATCCTGACGGTCCACGATGAACTGATCGTGGAAGCCCCGGAGGCGGAGGCCGAAAAGGCCGCGCAGATCCTGCGGGAGGAAATGGAAGGCTGCGTGCACTACGCGGTGCCCCTGAGCACCGATGTGCATACTGGCAAAAAACTGGCTGGAGGCCCACTGAACTATGATCGTTTTAGGAATCGAATCCACCTGCGACGAGACCGCCGCATCCCTTGTGGAGGATGGCCGCCGCCTGTTGAGCAACGTCATCTCCACCAGCGTCAAGGAGCAGGCTCTTTATGGCGGCGTGGTCCCTGAGATCGCCAGCCGCCGCCACTGCGAGTTCATCAGCGCCACGGTCAAAAAGGCTCTGCTGGACGCAGGCAAGACCATGGACGATGTGGACGCGGTGGCCGTCACCTTTGCCCCCGGCCTGATTGGGGCCGTGCTGGTGGGGGTCAACTTTGCCAAGGGCCTGGCCTATTCTGCCAACAAGCCGCTGGTTCCGGTGCATCATCTGCGGGGCCACATTGCGGCCCTCTACCTGACCCACCCGGAGCTCAAGCCGCCCTTCCTCTGTCTGGTGGCATCCGGCGGCCACAGCCATATCGTGGAGGTGCAGGACTACACCCACTACCACATTCTGGGGGGCCACACCGTGGACGATGCCGCTGGTGAAGCCTTTGACAAGGTCGCCCGCACCCTGGGTCTGCCCTATCCCGGCGGCCCCAGCGTGGCAAATGCTGCCAAAACAGGCGACCCCAAGGCCTACCGCCTGCCGGTGCCCCATGTGGATGGCAAGTACAACGTCAGCTTCTCCGGCCTGAAAACCGCTGTGCTGAACGAGGTGAACAAGGCCCAGATGAAGAACGAGGAGATCAACGTGCCTGATCTGGCGGCAAGCTTTCAGGAGCGCATTGCGGGCATTCTGGCCGAAAAAGCTGCTGCTGGCCGCTGCCGACACCGGGGCCAAGCAGGTCTGTCTGGCGGGCGGCGTCGCGGCCAATGGCCGTCTGCGCCAGCTGGTGAACGACGGTGCCCAGAAGCTGGGGGCCAAGGTCTACCTGCCAGAGCTGAAATTCTGCGGCGACAACGGCGCAATGATCGCGGCACAGGGCTACTACCAGTACATCGCGGGCCACACGGCGGGCCCCTTGATCTGAACGGTCTGCCCACCCTGCCCATCGACTACGAATAAACGAAGCAAAACCAAAGCTCCCGGAGCGGTGCGGCATTCAGTGCCACTGCTCCGGGAGCTTTTTGCCCTGCTGCGGGCGCACAACCAAAAAGGCACCCTCGCCTTTCAGCGAGAGTGCCTTTTTGTTTCAAGAATAAGAATTCAAGAAAGAACGTTCAGAAGGGATCAAATTACTTGATCTCGACCTTAGCGCCAGCCTCTTCCAGCTTCTTCTTGATGTCCTCAGCCTCAGCCTTGGAAGCCTTCTCCTTGACAGCCTTGGGAGCGCCGTCAACGATAGCCTTTGCTTCCTTCAGGCCCAGGCCGGTGATCTCTTTGACCAGCTTGATGACCTGCATCTTGGTAGCGCCAGCCTCAGCCAGGATAACGTCGAACTCGGTCTTCTCTTCCTCAGCGGCAGCAGCAGCGCCAGCAGCAGCGGGAGCAGCAGCAGCAACAGCAGAAACACCGAACTCTCCTCGCAGTAAGCGTCGATCAGCTCTTTCAGCTCCAGAACGGTCAGGCCCTTGACGGACTCGATGATGGCAGTAATCTTCTCAGAAGCCATGGTAATAACCCTCCAATATCAATGGTTTTTGTTTGTTTCAGTTTTGTGTTAAGCAGCGGTCACGCAGCCATTAGGCAGCGGGCTCCTCCTGCTTGTCGGCGTAGGCCTGCATAGCAACAGCCAGACCGGACAGAGTGCTGGTAAGAGCACCTGCGAACATGGACAGCATACCCCTCGCGGTTGGGCAGCTTTGCGATGGCGTTGGTCTCGGCAGCGTCCATGACCTTGCCTTCCATGAAGCCAGCCTTCACGACGAACTTCTTGGACTTATCGCCATCCTGGTACTTGCACAGGATGCGGGCAGCGGACATGGGATCCGCTTCGTGAGCAAAAGCGATAGCGGTATCGCCCTTGAACTGCTCAGCCAGGCCCTCCAGGGAGGTACCCTTGACAGCCAGACGCAGCATGGTGTTCTTCACGACCATGTAATCAACGCCTGCCTCACGCAGCTCCTTACGGAGCTTGGTGTCGTTCTCGACGTTGATACCGCCGTAAGCGACGACGCAGCCGGAAACCGCACTCTCAAACTTTGCCTTCAGATCAGCGACATAAGCCTGCTTTTCAGAAAGAATCTTTGCACTGGGCATTCGGTTTCACCTCGTTTCAAAAACTTATATCGAAAGCTGGAGCAACGAAAAAGCCTCTTTCCCGCACATAGTCGAGAAAGAGGCATAAAACAACTTTACGCACGTTTCTCGGCAGGCGGTTTGCACCTTACGCTGTACTCCAGCACCTGCTGTCTCAAAAACAGCATCATTATTTTACCGGAAACGCGCGGTGTTGTCAAGCGCTTTTTGAAATTTTAAAGATTTTTTTTCTGTCATCCGTCAGGATGACAGAAAACAAACTTCAAAGCTTCAAATTAGACACCATACTTCAGGGTGTTCAGACGGATGCCAGGGGGGGCCCCATGGTGGTGGCGATGGTAGCGCTCTTGAAGTAGGTACCCTTTGCAGCAGCGGGCTTTGCCTTTGCAATAGCGCTCATCACGGTATCCAGGTTGGTGTACAGCTTCTCAGCGCCAAAGGATGCCTTGCCCACGGGAACGTGGATGATGTTCTGCTTGTCCAGACGGTACTCGATCTTACCAGCCTTAGCCTCGGTAACAGCCTTGCCCAGGTCGGGAGCAACGGTACCGGCCTTGGGGTTGGGCATCAGGCCGCGGGGGCCCAGAACCTTACCAAGACGGCCAACGCGGCCCATCATGTCGGGGGTGGTGACAACAACGTCGAAGTCCATGAAACCGCCGGCGATGCGTGCGATCAGCTCGTCATCACCAACGATGTCAGCGCCGGCTGCCTCAGCAGCAGCGGCAGCAGCGCCCTTTGCAATGGCGCAGACGCGGACGGTCTTGCCGGTGCCGTTGGGCAGAACCACAGCGCCGCGGACCTGCTGGTCAGCGTGGCGGCCGTCAACGCCCAGGCGGACGTGCAGCTCAACGGTCTCGTCGAACTTGGCAGAAGCGGTCTTGCAAGCCAGCTCCAGAGCCTCGTTCATATCATACAGCTTAGAAAAATCGACCTGCTTAGCAGCATCGACATAGTGCTTGCCATGTTTCATTGTATATCCTCCTATGTGGTCATGCGGGCAGTCTTATGCCCTCCCACTGTTGTTGTCTCAGCCCTCGACGGTGACGCCCATGGAGCGGCAGGTGCCACGGACCATGCTGCATGCAGCTTCCAGAGAAGCAGCGTTCAGGTCGGGCATCTTGGTCTTGGCGATCTCTTCCACCTGAGCGGCGGTCAGAGTAGCAACCTTTTTCCTTGTTGGGCTTGCCGGAAGCGGTGTTGATGCCAGCAGCCTTCTTGATCAGAACGGCAGCCGGAGGAGTCTTGGTAATGAAGCTGAAGGAGCGGTCAGCGTAAACAGTGATGACGACGGGGATAACATAACCCATCTGGTTCTTTTGGTACGCTCGTTGAACTCCTTGGTGAAGGCCATGATGTTAACGCCCTTCTGACCCAGAGCAGGGCCAACAGGGGGGAGCCGGAGTCGCCTTGCCGGCCTCGATCTGCAGCTTAATGTAGCCAGTAACTTTCTGTGCCATAGTAAATGCACCTCCAAAAATCTGTGGTGAGTTGCGGCGTGGTCTCCCCCACGCCTCCCACGAGCGTGTACACGATGTACACGCTCTATAAGAACCGCACTGCGGTCTTACCTTGGTAAACGGATGCCGGTTGGTTACGGCAGCTCGACCTGCGCGATATCCACTTCTGCGGGTGTCTCGCGGCCAAACATGTTGACCTTGAGCTTGACTTTGAAGCTCTCGGTATCGATGCCCTCCACAAGGCCCATAAAGCCTTCCAGCGGGCCGGCGGTGATCTGCACGGTATCGCCGACATTGAAATCGACGGTCAGCGGAGCCGCCTTTTCAACGCCCATCTTCTCCACTTCCTCAGCAGAGAAGGGGGAACGGGCTTGGATGCGGGACCGACGAAACCGGTGCAGCCGCGGGTGTTGCGCACCACATACCAGGTATCGTCGTTCATGACCATCTTGACCAGAACGTAGCCGGGGAACAGCTTATGCTCCACCATACGCTCCTTGCCGTCCTTGATCTCAGGCACCATCTCGGTAGGAACCTTGATATCACAGATCAGGTCCTGCAGATGGCGGTTTTCCACCATGGTCTGTAGGTCGTTCGCAACCTTGTTCTCGTAACCGGAATAGGTGTGGACTACATACCAAAGGGCCTCATTGGATTGTTCTTCCATTTTGGTTAAGCCTCCGTTTCAAGATGAATCATGCGCCGATGATCAGGCCCAGGATGCCGCCGAAAATGGCATCCAGCGCGATCATCACAACGGCTGCGATCGCCACGGTCACGAGCACGACGATGGTGTTGGTCTTAACGTCCGCTTTGGACGGCCACACGACCTTCTTCAGTTCGCTCTTCATCTCGCGGAAGAACTTGGCAATGTTTGCGCCAAAGCCCTTCATTCTGGCTACAAAGCCCGGCTTTTTCTCGGTTTTGTCAGCCATGTTGCGTCCGCCTTTCTTACTTCGTCTCGCGGTGAACGGTATGCTTTTTGCAGAAGCGGCAATACTTCTTCATCTCGAGCCTGTCGGGACTGTTCTTCTTGTTCTTCTTGGTGTTGTAGTTGCGCTGCTTGCACTCGGTGCAGGCCAGAGTGATTTTAACGGTCATTTGTTGACACCTCCATTATAACGGTTGTTTTGAACCTCCCTCGGCTTGCGGTGCACGTCCTAAAAACAGGGCGCACTTAATAACCCCGCAAAAGAGGTGATATCATTGTATCACGCGTTTTGCCATCCGTCAAGCGGATTTTTTGCGTTTTTTGAGACTTTTTTTGAATTTTTTCTCTCCTGCCTGTTTTGGCCTACGCCTTGAATCCGCCGCATAGATATAGTATAATAAAGTGTCTATAACTGCTTATAGAAAATCCCCGGCCCCGGGCAAAGCGCCCCTTCCGGCCATAAGATCAGGAGAGATCATGATGCAATCTGAAGATAAACTCTGTGTCGTCGTGCTGTTTGGCGGCATGTCCAGCGAGCACGAGGTCAGCCGCGTGTCCGCCGGTACCTTTGTGGATAACCTGGACCGCGCCCGCTACGAAGTGCTGACCGTGGGCATCACCCGGGAGGGCCGCTGGCTGTACACCGAGGCCACCACCGCCCAGATGGCCGATGGCAGCTGGGAAGAGCTGCCCGGCAACATGCCCTGCGTCATCAGCCCCGACCGCGCCGACCACGGCATGATCCTGTTCACCCCGTCCGGTCAGGTGGAAAAGCTGCATGTGGATGTGGTCATCCCCGCGCTCCACGGCCTGTGGGGCGAGGATGGCACGGTGCAGGGCCTGCTGGAGCTGGCCGGCATCCCCTACGTGGGCTGCGGCGTGCTGGCAAGCGCTGTCTGCATGGACAAGGCCGTGGCCAACGCCCTGTTCGATGCAGCCGGTATTCCCCACACCAAGTGGCTGAGCGCCTGCCGCTGGGAGATCGAGAGCGACCTGGACGGCGTGTGTGACGGAGCCATTGCCAAGCTGGGCTGGCCCATCTTCGTCAAGCCTGCCAACGCCGGTTCCAGCGTGGGTATCACCAAGGCCCACGACCGGGATGAGCTCAAGCAGGCCATTGCACTGGCCCTTGAAAACGACCACAAGGTGGTGTTCGAGGCCTTTGTGGACGGCCACGAGGTCGAGTGCGCCGTCATCGGCTCTGACCCTGCCGTGGCCACCCGCCCGGGTGAGATCCTGGCCGGTGCCGAGTTCTACACCTATGATGACAAGTACAAGAACGGGGTCAGCCAGGTGGTCATCCCGGCCAGACTCAGCGAGGAAAAGCTGGACGAGGTCAAGACCTACGCCGCCATGGCCTACACCGCCCTGAACTGCGAGGGCCTGGCCCGCTGCGATTTCTTTGTGGAGCATGGTACCAACCGGGTGATGATCAACGAGATCAATACCTTCCCCGGCTTCACCCCCATCAGCATGTACCCCAAGCTCATGGAGCACGAGGGCACCCCCCGTGCCCGCCCTGATCGATCATCTGATCGAACTTGCGCTGGAAAGGACGGAAAAGCAGCATGGATAACCGCCCCATCGGCGTATTTGACAGCGGCCTTGGCGGCCTGACCGGCGTGCGGGAGCTGCGCAAGCGCCTGCCCCACGAGGACATCGTCTACTTTGGCGACACCGGCCGTGTGCCCTATGGCAGCCGCAGCCCGGAGACCATCCTGCAATATGCCCGGCAGGACATCGCGTTCCTGCTCTCCAAGGATGTCAAGTGCATCATGGCGGCCTGCGGCACGGTGTCCAGCACCTACCCCGCCGCTGAGGCAGAAAAAAGCTCCCGGTGCCCTATCTGGGCGTGGTGGATGCCGCCGCCCGGGAGGCTGCCTTTTCCACCCGGAACCGGCGCATCGGTGTCATCGGCACTGCGGCCACCCATCCGTTCCCGCAGCTATGAGACGCTCCTGCGCAGGCTGGTGCCCGGTGTGGAGATCACCGCCCGTCCCTGCCCGCTCTTTGTGCCGCTGGTGGAAGCGGGCTATGTGGATCACAGCGCCCCGGACAAGCAGGAGATCACCAAGCTGGTCATTGCCCAGTACCTGACGGAGATCCGGGATGCAGGGGTGGACACCCTGATCCTGGGCTGCACCCACTATCCCCTGATCAAGACCATGATCGGTGAGTTCATGGGCCGGAACGTGGTGCTGGTAGACCCGGCCAAGACTGCCGCCCACCATCTGGAGCGCATCCTGAGCGAGCGGGGGCTCAAAGCCGATCACCCCGCCGGGCAGGCCCATTTCTATGTCAGTGACGCGCCGGACGGGTTCGTGCAGACAGCCGACCTGTTCCTGGGCGAGTACAAGGGCGGCGAGGTGGAGCAGATCGCCATTGACAAATATTAAAGTGAAGGAACACAAAACTGTGAGCACTGCACACAACGAAGATTACCGCATCCTGATTCGGAGCGTCTCGGAGCAGTTCGAGCACACGGAGCCCCTCCCCGCCGAGGAGACAGACAAAATCGAACTGATGACCTACGGCAGCTTCCTGAAAAAAAGCCGGTTCCTATTATATTAGCTATAAGGAGACGGAGACCATCGGCTTTGCGGGCTGCACCACCACCATCAAGATCGCCGAGGACGGCAGCCGGGTGGCCCTGCTCCGCTTTGGCAAGGTCAACACCCAGCTGGTCATCCAGCGGGATTACCGGAACATCTGCTACTACGAGACCGAGGTCGGCCCCATTACGCTGGGCGTGACCGGCGACGGCATCGCGTGCGACCTCTCGGAGCCCGCGGGCGGCACGGCAAAGTTCAGCTATCTGCTGGATGCCGATGACCCCACGGCACTCATCAATCGGACAACGCTTGAGATCCAGGTCGAGCACATCAACTGAACATCCTCACCCTCTCCGTCATCGCTTGCGCGATGCCACCTCCCCCAAAGTGGGAGGTCTTGACAGAAATTATAGAGTTTGTGGTTTTGTCAAAAGCTCGCCCTTTGGGAGAGCTGGACGCGAAGCGGCCTGAGAGGGTGAGCCCGTGAAAGGATAAAAATTATGACAGACTTTGAAAAGACCTATCAGAACTACAATCCCCGGGCAGCGGCACTGGCTGAGGCCCGCGCTCTGCTGACTGAGGCTGCCAAGGCCGCCATGGCCGACGGCACTCTGCCCGAGGCCGAGCTGCCCGCTTTTATCGTGGAGATCCCTGCCGACACCAAGAACGGTGACATCGCTTCCAATCTGGCCATGGCCGGTGCCCGCACCTGGCGCAAGGCCCCCAGGATGATCGCGGACGCCCTGCTGGCCCACCTGCCCGCCATGGAAAACAGCGTGTTTGCCAAGGTGGAAGTGGCCGGCCCCGGCTTCATCAACCTGTTCCTCGCCCCGTCCTTCTGGGCCGGCGTGGTGCTGGGTGCCTGCTCCAACAGGGAGTATGGCCGTACCAATTACGGCAAGGGTGCCAAGTACAACGTGGAATTCGTTTCCGCCAACCCCACCGGCCCCATGCACATGGGCAACGCCCGCGGCGGCGCCATGGGAGACTGCCTGGCTGCCGTGCTGGACTGGTCCGGCTACGATGTGACCCGCGAATTTTACGTGAACGATGCCGGCAACCAGATTCAGAAGTTTGGCAAGAGCCTGGCCGTCCGCTATCTGCAGCAGTTCTGCGGCGAGGAAGCCTATCCCCTGCCCGCTGAGTGCTATCAGGGCGGCGACATCAAGGTGCTGGCCGGTGAGTTTGCCGAGATCAACGGCGACAAGTACGTTGCAGCCTGCTCTGGGCTGGACGAAGAGACCCTTTTTGCCAGCGAAGCCTTTGAGACCCTGAAGAACGCTCTGGTGGATTACGCCCTGCCCAAGAACATTGCAGCCCTCAAGCGCGACCTGGGCAAGTACCGCATCGATTACGATGTCTGGTTCCACGAGAGCACCCTGCACGAATCCGGCGCTGTCCTGGATGTTGTGAACAAGCTGCTGGAGCTGGGTGCCTGCTACAAGGCCGAGGATGGTGCCATCATGTACCGCAGCGCCCAGTATGCTGCCAAGTACGGCACCGTGAACAAGAAAAAAAAAAGACCGAGGATGGCACCGAGGAGGAAGCCAAGGACGAAGTCCTCGTCCGCGCAAACGGCATTCCCACCTACTTCGCCGCCGACATTGCCTACCACTACAACAAGCTGGCCACCCGCGGCTTTGCCAAGGCCATTGATGTCTGGGGTGCCGACCACCACGGCCACGTCGCCCGCATGAAGGGTGCCATGGACGCCATCGGCCTGAACGGCGAGGATCTGGACGTCGTGCTGATGCAGATGGTCAACCTGATGCGTGACGGTCAGCCCGTCCGGATGTCCAAGCGCACCGGCAACGCCATCACCCTCGACCGACCTGCTGGAGGAAGTGCCCATCGACAGCGCACGCTTCCTGTTCAACATGCACGACGCCGGCAGCGGCATCGACTTCGACCTGGACCAGGCCGTCAAGACCGACAACGACAACCCGGTCTACTACGTCCAGTACGCTCACGCCCGCATCTGCTCCATCCTCAAGAAGATGGAGAGCGAGGGCGTGGCCTTTGCTGGTGCCGAGCAGGTGGATGCCACCCTGCTGACCGACCCCAGCGAGATGGACCTGATCCGGATGCTGGCCGCCTTCCCGCAGGAGATCGTTATGGCTGCTGAGAAGTACGACCCCAGCCGCATCAACCGCTTTGTCATTGATCTGGCAAGCGCCTTCCACCGCTTCTACGGCAACTGCCGCATCCAGGGTGCAGATCCCGCCGTGCAGCAGGCCCGCCTGGCCCTGTGCATCGGTGTGAAGAACGTTATCTTCAATGTGCTGACCATGTTCAAGATCAACGTCCCCGAGAAAATGTAAAAGATAATGAGAAGGGGCTGTTGCAAAATAGCCCCAACGAAAAAGATGAGGATAGACTTCCCCCAAAGGGGTTGCCTATCTCATTTTTTTTTTGTATGCCGAGCCTTCCGCCCATATATATCACAGGACTCGGTTCTTTTTTGTATCTTCCGTATAAAAAAAAATCCTCAGTTTTTGTGTTCTCTCACAAAGCATGTCCCATTATATTGACTTTATATTTTCATCTACTGTAAAATATTTTGTGTAAAGCGTCATATTCATTCGCATTATGACGCACATCGGACAAGTCTTTTACGAAATGCAAAGGAGGATTTTCTTATGAAAAAGCGTCTACTCAGCTTATTTCTGACATTCAGTATGCTGCTGACCTTTTTTCCCTGTGGGCACTGTCACTGTTTTTTTGCAAGCGATTCCCCTCATGGCATATACAGATGGTTCTTATCAGTTTATCCTCAATGCTGACAATACTGCAACAATAACAAAGTATACGGGCAATGAACATAGGATCACGATCCCTGCTCAGGTAGCACAAGGTACTCAAACATATCCTGCCTTAACAAAAATCGGAGACCGGGTATTCTGCAATTACAAGTACGTCCTGACAAGTGTCCAGATTCCCGACACTGTAACAGAAATTGGCAGCAATGCTTTTTATAATTGCACCTCACTGAAAAGCGTTACCATTCAGGACAATAAACCATCCTGCGTGAAAAAAGATTGGCCGCCAGGCATTTATGTTTTGCAACGAATTGACAGATATTCCCATTCTTGATTCTGTAACAGAGATTGACTCTGAGGCTTTTCATCATTGCGAAGAATTAGATACTGTCACCATTCCAGAGGGTGTAACATCCGTTGCAGACGGCATGTTCCGTTATTGTTACAACTTGCACACCGTTACTCTTCCAGACAGCGTAACTGCCATTGAAGAGCGGGCTTTTACCGGAACTGCATTGACTCAAATTCATATTCCTGCCAATGTGGCACAGATTGGAACTGATGCATTTTCCGAATGTTTCGCTCTCTCAACGATCACATCAGACAGCGAAAGCTATCCGGCAATAGACAATGTGTTGTACGAAAAAGCAGCAAATGGCGATTACGCCTTAATTCGTTATCCTTCTCGAAGAGCGGATCCTGCTTTCAAAATACCCAATGGTGTGGCACGAGTTGAAACTCATGCTTTTGACTGTTGTTCGTATCTGGCCTCTATGAAGATGCCAGACTCCGTGGTCTCTATTGGAACCGGTGCCTTTATGAATTGTCAAAAGCTACACGACATTGAATTTTCATGCAGGATAACGGAACTTCCGGAATCAGTTTTTGCAGGTTGTATCAGTTTAAAGAGCATCGATATCCCGGAGGGTATCACACAGGTCCTCGATGATGCTTTTGCTGGCTGCGAGCAGCTCGAACGGATCGCGATTCCAAGCAGTGTAACCAAAATTTCCGAGTCAGCATTTTCCAATTGCACAGCATTGAATAACATAGAGTATTCAGGCTCTCGTTCTCAATGGAACGCTATTTCCACGGATTCCAGCCTACAAGATCTCCCTGTAGCACCTGGTTCTATTGATGTTACGGTAACCAGCGACATCCGTACCGTTACCGCCAAAGTTGATGGCAGCAGCGTTCCCATCAACGATGGCAAATTCATTGTCACGATTGGTAAAATAGTGGAATTGACCGTCAGCGATCCCCACTACAGAGATCGTTATACCTGGGCAGGGGGCAGCGGCACTGTGAGTGCAGACAATACCACCTATACTTTTTTGTTGCAGGTCAGGATGATACAGCCGTAACTCTGACCACTGTCGAACACACAAATTATGACACCGGTGATTTCATCATCAGCGGTCTAGCGGACTATTCCTATGGGGACAATATCGATCTCAGGATCGAGCCCAAGGATACACGCATCACAGATTACATTGTAAGATATGTCAGGAACGCAGGCACCTCAAACGAAGAAGAGTTCAATGAGCTTCCAAAAGATGTCGGAACATACACCCTGCGAATCATTCAGGGTGATACCGTCCGAATCGACATTCCGGGAAAAGATCACGATCCACCCCGTTACCATCACCAATGATACTTTCCAGAACGAACTCACTGTCACCCTTCCAGCGGACGCTGTGGAAGAGGAAGACAATGATCACACGGCCACAGTGACTGTCCGGGCGGACAGCAGGCTGAATGCTCTTTTTACAGTCTGACGAGATCAAACTTGAGATTGTCTATCTCAACGATATGGGAGAAGAAGTCGTTGCCCCCCACAAAAAGCAGGCAGGTATACCGTAAAGGTAAAGATCCATTCCAATAGTCCCAATCTGCTCTCTGCCATCGTGGACGGAGGCACGTTTGAAATTCGCCAAAAAGCTGCTCCCATTGTTCCCACTGCAGATCTTTATCCCCTGACCATTAAGAATGCTGCCGTTCTCATTGAGCATGATGGCGAAGAGATTCATGCTGAGAGAAACGAGAGTGGTGATCTGGTTGCAAAGGTGCCTGAAAACGCCAGTGTAACTGTCACCTACATCAGCCAGAGCGATGCCCATTGCGTTCGATCAATGGTTGGTCAGCGGTTTGGACGATTCGATCGATGTCAAACAAAATCCATTGCGCTTTCAAATGCCCGCAGGTGAAAAGGGTGTAACAATGGAAGCCATGACAAAAGATGCTTCCATCGAAGATGGTGGTTCTGGCATTCTGGGCACCGTTATGGTCATTGGTGCTGCCGCCGTGCTGACATGGCAGGGCTGCCGAATCGGCACGGAGCTTTATCTGAAGAGTATTCTCCCCGATGGCGCAGCGATCCCCGCCAATGCCACCGAACTTGCCGAACTGGTGTGGGATGATGCCGGCAAGCCTGCTCCCGCTGCTGCGTTGGACACGGATGCCACCAATGCACAGAAGGCTCTCACCTGGGCCTCTGAGAACCAGCTGCTTCCTTCCAATAAAACTGCAGATGCTTCTGTAAGTTACTGGGAAGTGATCCAGATCTGGCGCAAGGCGCAGGCACTCAAGAACTAACCCCTGGCAGGCAAAAGCCCCCTGACGATTACACTGTCAAGGGGGGCTTCCTGCTGTTTATTGGTGAACCCAATAGAGTGTTCACGATCTTCTTCGTCTTTTTTATGATGTACACCACCGGCCTGAAAGTCATGGGCACCTTCTCTTTTTTACCGCTTCGCGTGGCGTTCGCCCATGGGGATGACATCACAAAACAGACGCACCGGCTCTTGGTGGAAAGCTGCACATCCTTGTGATAGCAGCCGAAAAACCATTTTTCGTAGGTCAGCTTCAGCAGGACCTTATCCAGAAACAGGTGCAGGCGGTTGGATTCGCCCACCGCGAGGGAAGTAAAATCAAGGAATCTGCTTGGGGCATCGTGGGTCAGCACATAATCTACCTGCCAGCCGTTTGCTTCGAGATTGGCCTCACAGGCGGCGTATTCCTCATCGCTGGGCATCTCCTGCGGCCACCAGTTGTATCCGGCCTCCCGCTCTTCCTTGTCGGGGCTCTCGGTGCCGCCAAAACAGAGATATTTCTTTTCCCCTCCAGCTCCAGCACGCTGCCACGGCAGACATGGTACACATTGCCGCCCAAAGCCTGGACCCTGCCGCCAAACCGCTCCTCGACGGGGTACTGGGCCAGCAGGTCGTAATTCTCGTGGGCACCATCAAGAAAAAGCAGGGTGTAGGGGCGCTTGCGCAGCCAGTCGAGCTTTTTCTGTTCCTCCTTGCTGCCATCCCACACAAAGCCGAAATCGCCCAGCACCACCACAATGTCCCGTTTGCCCAGCCAGCGGAGCCTGCCGTGCTTGAAGCGGTCAAGCTCACCGTGGGTGTCGCCTGTCAGATATACCATAGTTCCCTCCTGCCGCTTTGTGAAACCGTGGCAAAACCCTTGTCTCTGCGCGGCAAACCTGTTATTATTAAAGGAGCGAATCTTTGTTCGCCATTCTTTGTCATTTCCGGGCGCAGCGCCCGTATTTTATATATTATCGCTTTTTGAAGGAATTGTCCACATGAAACGTATTTTTGCACTGCTTTTTTTGTCCCTTGCCGTCCTGTTCAGCTGCCTTGCCGTGACGGCCGGAGCCATGTTCGACCCCAGCACGGTCTACGATGTCAAGGCCCAGAGCGCCTATATCGTGAACACCGACACCAACATCATCGTCTACGAGAAGGACAGCGAGAAGCAGGTGTCCGCCGGGGCCTGACGAAATATATGACCATTGCGCTGGTGCTGACCAACTATGCCGACCAGCTGGACAACACATTCACGACGCCCTTTGCCATCTCGGACTATGTCCATAACTCCGACAATGCCGACATGCGCTCGGGCGAGACCTTTACCTACCGGGAAGCCCTTTACGCCATGGTGACGCGCAACGCCAATGAGGCCGCCATGGGCCTGGCCTATTCCCTCTCCGGCGGCGATTTAGCCGGCTGGGTGAGCCAGATGAACACCCTCTCCCAGCGCATTGGCACCACCAACAGCACCTGGACGGACGCCTGCGGGCTGGACAGCGGCAACGTGACCACCGCCGTGGATATGTACCTGATCCTGCGCTACCTGATGAGCTTTGATGCCTTCAAGGAGATCTCCGCCGCCCCCACCTTCACGATGCCGGCCAAGGAAAAGCATGCCAAGAGCTTTGTGCTGCTGAGCCAGAACGTAGCCCTGAACAAGACCAGCGGCGGCAGGTTCTACCGCAGCGCCATGCAGGGCGGCATGTGCGACGTGATGGCCTACAAGAACGACAGCGGCGATCAGAGCTATGTCTCGTGGGCCAACAAGGACGGGGCCACCTACATCTTCTGCATCATGCAAAGCCCCGACACCTGCGATGATTACGGCTATTCCAACCGCCGCCCGGCGCTGTACGAGACCACCAAGCTCATCGACTGGGTGTTCGAGAGCTTTTCCATCCAGGCCGCGCTGGACACCGACCAGGCGCTGGCGGAGATCCCGGTCAAATACTCCTCCGATACCGACACCCTGCAGCTCTACCCCGCCGACAGCATGATGACCCTGCTGCCCCTCCACGGGGGATGGCTCGGTGACGCAGAAATATTTCCACCTGCCCGATTACGCCACGGCCCCCATCCAACAGGGCGACGTGGTGGGCACTGTGGAGCTCAAGCTGGCAGGCGAGACCATCGGCGTGGTGAACCTCATTGCCGGGCAGGATGTCCACCAGAACGCATTGCTTTTCACGGTCTCCAAGGTACAGGCCTTCTTCCACAGCCTGTATCTCAAGGTGGTTATCGTCCTCTCCCTGCTCACTCTGGCGGTCTACGGCCTGTGGGTGTTCATCAACCTGTGGAACGGGCGCAGACCGAACCGAAAGATCCATAGAAGATAAACCCCACCGTCATCCCTACGGGATGCCACCGCCCCTGGTAGGGGCGGCCTTGGCAAAACTGGACAGCTTTACGCCATGCCAAGGGCCCCACTATTAGGGGGGGCTGTCACGCGAAGCGTGACTGAGGGGTTTCGCCACCGATTGCAAAGAAGCTCCACCTTCACGGCGGAGCTTCTTTCTATTTCTTAGTCGATCGTCGTTTTTGTTTTGCCAATGCCGATCACAGCTGTTGTGATCTTTTTCCAGCTGCTGCAGCCGCACACCCCGTCCACCGAGAGACTGGTGCGCCGCTGGTAGCCGCGCAGGGCTTCCTCAGTGCGGGTGCCGAACAGGCCGTCGATGCGGCTGCCGGTCTGGTAGCCCAGAGTGGAAAGGGCATCCTGCAGGATCATCACATAGCAGCCCCGGCTCCCACGCCGCAGGGTGGGGTAGCCCGCTGTGGTGCCGCTGCAGGCCGGGGTGCCGTAGCGGCGGTCAAAGTGCACCCAGGTGGGGGTCTGGCTCAGGGGCTCCACATAGCCCCATGCTCCGGTGGACCGGGCGGCCTTATAGATGGCTGTGCGCTGGCTCTGGGTCAGGCGCTGGCCCACATCAAAGGCCACGCCGGCGTAATGCTGGCTGCGGGTGCCGTGACCGCCCTCCCAGATGCGGCGGAAGGCATATCCCACCGGGAATGCCCTTGCCGTACTTGCGGCGGGTCAGGTTCCAGGCCTCCATGGCGGCGATGGTCGTCCAGAGCACCGGGCTCCCCGATTTGCCCCGGAACTCCCGCAGTGTCAGGGTGCGCTCGGTGCTGTAAGGCATCGGGTCGTTTTCGTTCAGGCTGTTGTAGGTGTACACCTTGTTCTCATAGGCATCATAGATCAGCAGCCGTGCCATCCGTCATCCCTCCTCGCATTCGCAGCTCTGGGCACGGAGCGCGGCCCAGGTCTCCTCGTTCACCGTGCCTGTTACCAGCAGGTCCGCCCGCTCCTGTGCAGCCCGGACACCTTCTGTTTCCTTCGGGCCGAAGCGGAAGTTCTCGGTCACATAGCCCTCGCCGCAGTTCCGCATACAGCGTCCATTGAGCCACTGTTCGATCTGCCCCACATCCGGGCCAACGCTCCCCTCTTTCATGGCGCGGCCCGGGTAAGCATCAGCCTGCCTGGCATCCCGGTCAGGGTTGGGGGAAACGGCGGCCAGCTGCAGGCTCAGGGCCTCCACCGCCGTCCAGGTCTCTGCATCCGCGACCCCGGTTTCGGGCAGATCCAGCAGGGCCTGCGCACTGCGGGTAGAGACCGCCGTCTCGTCGGTATACCGGTCAGACAGGGGCGGGCTTTCCACGCTGTCGAAATAGTAGGCAATGCGCTGCAAAAGGAGGTTGTAGTAGAGCACCGCGTCCCCCTGTGGCCCCCACTGCCAGCGGTGTGCCCGGGTAAGGCAGGCGCTTCAGCGTGACCACCGGGCCGGACACCCGCAGGATGCTTGCTTTGCTGTAGAGAGAATTCCAGGTCGTGCGCCCTACTACACCGTCCACCGTCAGCTTCGCAAAGCGCTGGTAGGCCCGCACGGCGTTCTCGGTCGCCGCACCGAAGCTGCCGTCGATGGAAACAGCGGGGATGCTGCTCTCGTAGGCGCTCATCAGGTAGAGGTAGAACTGCAGCTCCCGCACTGCCGTTCCGGTGCTGCCCCGGCGCAGAATGCCCGGATACTCGCCGGGGCGCAGGCTGGCTGTGAGCAGCCGGTTGGCAATATCGTTGTAGACCTCATACAGCTTGTTCCAGGTCGTGCGGCCCACCACGCCGTCGCTGGTCAGGCCGAAGTAGCTCTGGAATCTCCGCACTGCCGCCGCCGTGCCTGCGCCGAATTTTCCGTCCACGGTCAGGGGTGTTCAGGCTGGGATACACCGTGCGGGCGATCTTGAGCCAGAACTGCACCAGCCGGACGTTCTGCCCGCTGCTGCCCTGCCGCAGGGCTGTACCCGGGTAAGCGTTGGGCCTGCCGTTGTCGGACTGGATGCTGCGGAACTGATTGTAGAGTTCTGTCCAGGTGGCGCGGCCCACCACACCATCCACAGACAGGCCGTATCTTCGCTGGAAGGCCCGGACCGCACCGGCGGTACCGCTGCCATACACGCCATCCACTGTCACGGAGGGGATGCTGCTCTCGTACTGGGCCAGAGTGTTCAACAACCAGAACTGCAGCTGCTCCACAGCGCTGCCGGAAGAGCCGACGCGCAGGATGGTGCCGCCCCAGGTGCCGTCCGAGAGGGTTCCGGCGGCCGTTTCGCCCTCGCTGGTCAGCTCTGCAAGGTCTTTCACCGAAACATAGATATAGCTGATCTTATACCAGGTCTGCCGCCCCACCACGCCGTCAGCGGTCAGGTTGAACTGCTTCTGGAATCTCTTCACGGTCTCGGTCATCCTGCTGCCAAAGATCCCGTCCACGGTCAGCAGGCCGAGGAAGGGATAGTCTTTGGTGATGCGGTTGAGCTGCCGCTGCAGGGTGAACACCGCCGTGCCCCGGTCTCCCCTGCCGGAGGGGGGACCCGGATAGCTTCTGGGGATGGACTGGATGTTGCTGGTGCGGACGATCTCGATATCGCTGCCGTAGTAATATTTGAGGATGCTCAGGGCATTGCGGCCCTGATTTGCCAGTGTGACCGTACCCCACTGCTTGAGCCCCGGGCAGGTGAACGGACTTTCCGTCACAGTATTCGGAGTAGTAGGGATTCACGGTGCCGGTCTTGCGGATGTAGGTGTTGAAGATGTCATCCGTCAGCTTTACCATCACATCGAACACGGTGCGGCCATGGACATAATACTGGTCGTAGCTGGTGGAATTGGTGATATTGAAGGTGTAGCCCTTGCTGGGATACCACTCGGTGTAAATACGGTTGAGCGCCAGCGAGATCTGGCAGTGGATGTTCGCTTTCAACGCTTCAATGGGCCAGGTGGGGTAGACCTCGCTGGAAGCCACATTGGCGATATAATCCCGGAAAGACACCGTCACGTTCCGGGCCGAGGCGGCGGGCCTGCCCAGATGGACCGTAATATTTTTGGGTACGATGACACAGTCCAGCACCCGGCTGCCGGTGCATGGATTGGTGGGAGCCGGGCCGCTGCCGCCGTTCCCCGCAAACAGAGCGTGGGTGGGGATGATCACAGGCGGTTCGACAATGTCTTTTCCCTCCTCGGTGTCCGGGATCATCTCAGGCCGGGCCAGCGTGACCTGCCCGGCAAAGATCTGGATGCCCTGGATGCGGACGGTGCGGTAGCCCGGCTTTCTGGCCGTCAGGCTGCACACGGCATAGGGCAGGGTCGTGGTGTTGTTCTCGTCCAGCGAGAGGGCACAGGCCGGGGCGCAGATGGCCAGGTCCTCGGCATTGCCCTCGGCATCGGTGATGCGGTGAGCCGTGAAGCCGCTGCCGGTGATCACAACAGTCACTCCCTCCACCGGAGCCGACTGCCGGGGCCGATAGGTCTGGATACGCAGGATGCCATTCATCATATAAAAAAAACTCCTTTGCCGATAAGCTGATTCTCTTACAGCTTATTCCGCAAAGGAGCAGAGGGTGCATTTTTCAGTTGATGTAGCAGCGGTCCTGACCCACCAGCCAGTCCTCACACAGGCGCTCGGCTTCTTCCACGCTGCGGCTCACACAGCGAAACAGCGCTCCGTTCAGCGAACAATAGGAGTAGCGGACTTTGGGCACACCGTTCGCATCCTTAAACTGTTCACAGCGTTCTTGCCCGGGCATCAGATAAAATGGTTCCATTTTCCACGCGCTCTCCTTGTTTTTGTCATGTTATGGCATTCTGCAGCACCGCTGCGCAACACCTGCCTATTGTATCACCATCCGGCGGCAAAGGCTATTCGCCGATTGGACAAAAAAGAACCGTGATTCTTCGGCCATGATTGCCATTGACAAGGTGTTTTTCGCATTCACCCTTACACGACCATGCACCACAGCGGTGTGGTGATGAGGGAGAGCACCGTGGAGACCGCCACGCACTTGCTGGCAAAGGCGGAATCCCCGCCGTACTTTTCCGCCAGAACCGCGGTCACACCGCCCATGGGCATGGCTGCCAATACCACGGAAACACCTGTCACAAGGCTCTCCGCGCCGCAGAGCCTGCAGCCCAGCAGCACCGCCGCCGGGATAAGCCCCAGCCGGATGAGGCAGTAGAGGAAGCAGTCCTTGTCCCAGAGTTTGCCCATCCGGCTGCTGCCGATGATGGCACCGATCAGGGTCATGGAAACACCCATGTTGCAATTGCTCAGGCTCTTGACGGTGCGGCCCAAAAAGCCGGGCAGGGGCAGCTGAGAGGCCATCAGCACCATGCCCACCACGACCGCCAGGATGCAGGGGGTGGGTGAATGTTTTCCGCAGCACAGCCCTGCGGTCTGCCCACATCTCCTCTTTGGATGCGGGCTTTTCGTCCTGCAGAAAGTAGCTCACGCCCACCGACCACATTGCCACACGCTGGGGGATAAGGTAGATGGAGCTGAGCAGCAGGCCGCTGCTGCCCCAGATGCCGTCCACCAGTGCGCTGCCCAGAAACGCGCCGTTGGAGCAGACCGTGCCATACTGGTAAACGCTCCGCCTTGCAAAGGGCAGCCAGTTGTAGCCCAGAGCACACAGCACCACACAGCCGATCTGCAGCGCCAGCGAGATCACAAGGGATCGACGCGCTGCTCTTCAGCACATCCCAGCTGAACTCCACCAGAAACGACTGGATGATGTTCGCGGGCAGGATGACATTGATGAGCAGGTCAGTCAGGCACTTGCGTCCCTGCGCATTGATGATGCCCTTGCGGGCCAGAAAAAAGCCAATGAGGGTCAGCAGCGCAAGCTGGCCCTGCAATGTCAGCAGACTTGAAATTTCAGCCATGATTCCTCCTGTGTTTTGCACCAAAAAAGACTTCTTTGTTCAAAGTATAAGAAATCCGGCCGGGAAAAGCAAGGATTCCGATCAATTTTCAGCCCAGCGGCAGGTACACCACCGCTTTGGCACCGTGGGGGGTGTTCTGTCCGAACACTGCCCTGCCGCCATGGGCGGCGGCGATCTGCTGCACTACATACAGGCCAAGGATATGGGGTGCATTTTCGGCAGGCTCCGCAGCGTTCAGCGCCGCCAGAACGGCAGCCGGATAGCCGATGCCGTCATCCGCTACGGTCGCAGAAGCGCTCCCCTGCCCGCCGGGTGTGCACGGTAATGTTCACCGGCTTTGGGTTATGCCGGACGCTGTTGTTCATCAGGTTTTCCAGCAGCCGCGCCATCAGCGCCTCATCCACCGAAAGCACTGTCTGCTCTGCCGGTTCTTCCTGTTCCAGCGTGATCCCGCAGTGCTCTGCCAGCGGGCTTTCGCAGAACTGCGCCACCAGCTGCCGGAACAGCGGCCCTGCCCGGAGGTCTTTCCGGCGCAGGGGTTGGGCACCGTATTCCAGCTTACTGGTCAGGTTCAGGTCATCAATGAGGGTGCGCAGCTTTTCGCACTGGGTGCGGATGCCGGCCGCTTTCTGCCGGGAGCTGTCCGGCAAAAGTGCATCCTGTTCCAGCTGCTCCGCCCAGCCTAAGATCAGCGCCAGCGGGTGCGCACGTCATGGCTGACCCCTGCGATCCACTGGGTGCGGGCGTTGTCCCGCCGGGAAAGCATCTCGTTTTTGGCTTGCAGCTGCGCCCCGGTCTGGTTCAGCTTTTCTGCCAGTTCCCCGGCAAAACCGTCGGTAGGCAGCCGGACGGTCTGCCCCTGCGCCAGTGCATCCAGACCGTTTGTCACGGTCTCCAGCCGCTTTGCCCCCCTCCAACTCAGCCAGAAGCAGAGCACCAGACCCAGCAGCAGCAATCCCAGCGCTGCCGCCGGGAGCACCCGCACCATGCTCAGGGCAAAGTCCGGTGAGCTGTAAATGCTGTACTTCCACAGGCTCCCCTTTGGCAGCCCGATGACGAACAGTCCGTAGGGTTCTGTCCAGCAGAACACCGGGTAATCCGCCAGATACCAGCGGGAAAATTTGGCGATATCGCCGGGAGTGTAGGCATGGTTCAGATCCTGCGGCAGGCCGTAGCTCCAGCGGATGTTTCCCACATCGTCCAGCACCATCGCCCACTCGTAGCCGTTCATCCACTCCTGCGGGGTGCGTTCTGCCCCAAAGGCAAGCCCTTCGGCGGTCTCCACCATAGAATCCGCGATCTCGCTGGAGGAATACGCCCGCTGCGGCAGGCGGCAGCTTTCCTGCCAGCCCAGCCAGCCCAGCACCGCAACACCGGAAAACAGCAGCAGCAGAACAATGCCCACCGCCGCCAGCACATACCGCCGGATCAGGCGCACAAAGGTTTTCATGTTTCGTCCCCCTTTGTCAGCTTATAGCCAATGCCCCGCACCGTCCGCAGAAACTGCGGCACACCGGGTTCGGCTTCCAGCTTCTCCCGCAGATGCCGGATATGTACCCCCAGACTGTTCTCGCAGCCATAATAATCTGCGCCCCAGACCGCCGCACAAAGGGCATCGTAGGTAACGATGTGTCCCCGGTTCTCTGCCAATTTCCGCAGCAGCGCCAGCTCGGTAGCAGTCAGTGCCAGTGTTTTGCCCTCTGGCAGGGTAACAATGGCATCGTTCAGGTCTACGCACCGCTCCCCCCAGCTGCAAAGGTGCCGGTTTTGTACGGGACCCAGCTCTGCCCGGTACGCCCGCTGCAAAATATGCTGCACGCGGAGCAGAAGCTCCTGCATCAAAAACGGCTTGGTCAGGTAGTCGTCTGCGCCAAGCCCCAGGCCGAACAGGCGGTCTGCGTCCGCGTCGCGCGCGGAGAGAAACAGCGCCGGAACGTCCGCTTTTGCCCGCAGCGCCCGGAACAGCGAAAAGCCGTCGCCATCCGGCAGGTTGATATCCAGAATCATCAGCTCCGGCTGTTCTGCCGCAAAGCAGATGCGGGCAGCGGCGCAGCTTTGGGCGGTTCTGATATGGCCATATCCTGCGCCCCGCAACTGCTCACACAGCAGTGCCAGCAGCTCGGCGTTGTCGTCCACAAGCAGGATCTTTGCATCATAAATGGTATCCATAAGGGCAGTTCTCCTTTCCCGCCTTTACTATTCCACACTTTTTTTGCGCCGCAGCGGAAAACGCCTGCAAATTTAAGGGGAATTTAAGCTGCGCTTCCGGTCAGTTTAAGGCAGCGGGTGTATTCTGGCATCGTTCCGAAATCCATGAATGCGAAAGGAGACCTTTTATGAAACCTGTGATCGAGACCCATGCCCTTTGCAAAAAGCTACCATGGCCGTCCGGTGGTGGATCATTTGAACCTGACTGTCCCGGAGGGCTGTGTTTACGGCTTTTTAGGCCCCAACGGTGCGGGCAAATCCACCACCATGAAGATGCTGCTGGGGCTTGTACACCCCACCGGCGGCAGCTTGGAGCTGCTGGGGCACACCCTGAACGAATCGAGCCGCATTGCCCTGCTGCGGCAGACCGGCAGTCTGATCGAATCCCCCTCCGGTTACCTGCACCTGACTGCCCGGGAAAATCTTTCCATCGTGGCTGACTTGAAAGACGTGGACCGGAAGGACATCCCCCGGGTGCTGGAGATCGTGCACCTGACCAAAGACGCTGACCGGAAGGTGGGTCAGTATTCCCTTGGCATGAAGCAACGGCTGGGCATTGCCATGGCGCTGCTGGGCAGCCCCAAACTGCTGATCTTGGACGAACCTACGAATGGTCTGGACCCGGCAGGCATTCAGGAAATGCGCAGCCTGATTGCTTCCATGCCCCAGACCACCGGAGCCACCGTGCTGATCTCCAGCCACCTGCTGGGCGAGATTGAGCAGATGGTGGATCAGGTGGGCATCCTGAACCACGGCAAACTGCTATTCGAGGGCTCCTTGCAGCAACTGCAAAAAGCACAGCCGGGGTGGCATTCTGCTGCGGGTGCTGGATGCACCCAAAGCCGCAGCCGTCCTGCAGCAGCAGGGGGGGTAAAGGCCGCTGTGCCGGCAGACCAGCCGGACACCCTGCAGCTGCCCCCCCGCTGCCGGACGAAGCGCTGGCGGCACTGGTCTGCACCCTTGCCGAAAGCGGCGTGGGCGTGGTTGGACTGACGGCACAGACAAAGAGCCTTGAGGATATCTTCCTCAGCCTGACCCAGACCAGCGGGGAGGTGGCGTAAGATGGCAGCTTTCCGTGCAGAACTGCAAAAAGCCCACCGTAGGCATGACCTTGCCCTCTGCCTGCTCCTCCCCCCGGCATTGTCGTGCTGTGGGTGGGCGGCCTTGCCCCGGCAGACCCGGAGGAACTTGCCAACGGTTACAGCGCCCTGCTTTACAGCCTGCCCGTCATTGAAGCCATTCTGATGCCGGTGATGATGGCAGTGCTGGCCTCCCGGCTGTGGGATATGGAGATCAAAGGCAACACCACAAAGCTGCTCTACACCCTGCAGAGCCGCCGCAGCCTGTTTGCAGGCAAAGCTGTCTTTGGGGTGCTGGAAGTTCTTCTGGTCACGGTGCTGGAGCTGGCCTGCGTTCCGGTGCTGGGGCGCGTTCATGGTTATACCGAAGCCTTTCCCACTGGGCAGCTGGTCTATCTGTTCGTCTGCACACTGGCTGTGGACGCAATGCTCTTCTTTGGCGAATTTCTGCTGATGCTGTGGGTGGGCAATCCCCTGCCGGCGCTCTGCGTGGGCATTGTAGGGGCGCTGGTGGGGCTGTTCTCTGCTTTTATGCCGCCGCTTGCCAGTTACTTTGTGCCCTTTGGGTACTACATCCCTCTGAGCGCCTACGAAGTAGCGAACTGGGACAAGGCTACCCACACCGTCACCTACGGCACCCGCCCCTTCAACTGGGTGCTGCTGGCCTTCACCCTTGCGCTGGGCGCCGCGCTGTTTGCCCTTGCGTGGCGCAAGGTACAGGACGAGGAGGTATAAAACCATGCTGAAACGCTGTATTCTTGCGGAGAACCGCAAACTTCACGCATCCCCCATCTGGGCAATGTTCTTTGTACTGCCCATTCTTTCGGCCACCTATGGTACCTTCAATTATCTGCAAAATCTTGAGATCCTCACCGACGGCTGGTATAGCCTGTGGACCCAGCACACCCTGTTTTATTCCATGCTCTTCTTCCCTGCCATGGTAGCCACCTATGCTGCCTACTTGTGGCGGCTGGAACATCTGGGGCACAACTGGAACCTGATCATGGCAAGCCCTGTACCGCCGCTGGACCTGTTTGCGGCAAAGTTTGCGGTGGTGACAAAGCTGGCGCTGCTGACCCACGGCTTTGTGTTTGCGCTGTTCGTGTTCTGCGGCAAGGTATTTGCCCATCTGCCCGGGCTGCCGCCGGTCACCTTACCTCTGTTTTTACTGCGGGGACTGCTGGGTGCGTTGGCTGTCATTGCCGCACAGCTGGTGCTGGCCATGGTCATCCGCAGCTTTGCCGTGCCCATTTTTCTGGGGCTGCTGGGCGGCATTACCGGCATCTTTATCAGCTCCAATGGTCATGGGTTGTTGTGGCCCTATTCCCTGATGCAACTCGGTATGAACTCCAACAAAAGTGCGGATGCTTTGGCTGGCAGCTACGGGCTGTTTGCCTTCAGCTGCATCTTCTGGCTGGGGACAATGTTCCTTCTGGCATGGCTGATTTTACGCCGGGAGGATGTCCGGGCATAGCACAAAGGGGAGAGCACCTTCACGGTTGCCCTCCCCTTTTTTCAGCTGTTCAGCTGCTGCATGATCTTCCTGACCTCGCTGCTGGAGTATCCCTCCTTGAGCAGCTGGGTGCGGATGGCCGTATCACTGCGGCCCTGACTGCGCATCCTTGCCGCGCTGTACGGCACGGTGCCGCCGCTGGAAACGCCGCTTTTGCCCACCTTCAGGCCGGTGTCACCCGTCAGGCTGCCGCGCTTCGCCGCTGCATCGGCGCTGGCTTTTTCGGCAGTCCGGCTGGCCTTTTCCTGCTTGGCTGCCCACTGGCTCTTGCTCAGGTCCAGCCGCTCTGCCGCAAGGGCATTGCTGACCTGCTGCTGGCGGAGTTTGTCCTGATATTCCTGCTGCGCCTGCTCGTTTTTGTACTGCTGCTGTGCCAGCTCATCCTGCCGCAGCTGCTCCTGCATTTTCTGCTTCCACTCCGTGTCGGCCCGTTCGGCTTCATAGGCGCGGTTGCCTGCATAGATGTTGTACCCGGTGTTCAGCAGGCTGCCTGCCATGCTGCCCAGACCCGTGGTGCCGGTAATGGCCAGCTGGGCCGCATCGCCCAGAAGGCCCAGCACGGTCATCACATTGTTGAATCCCTGCTGGCGGCGGGCCGCCTCCTGCTGTTCCTGTGCCGCGTAGTAACCGTACAGGCTGTCCAACTGGCCCAGATAATCCTGATAGCGCCCGTAATCCTGGGTGTAAGCCGTGTTGTAGGCATTGCCCTTTTGTTCCAGCTGGGTGTAGTAATCCGCCAGCTCCCGCTCATACCTCTGTTGGGCATTCTGCTCCTGCCCGTTCAGCTGGTCGATCTGCTCCACCAAGGCATCGCCGCCGCTCTGGTAGGTATCCAGCGCCAGCCGGTACAGCGTGGGGATGGCCTCGCTCAGTGCACCGATCTGCTGCTGGTATGCCTGCCGGGCCGCACTGGCCGCGTAGCTGGAACCATAGCCGCCGGTCAGGGCAGCGGCCTGCGCCGCCGCGTCGGCACTGGCGTTCTGGGCATTCTGGGTGTACAGCTGGGCGTACTGGCGGTACAGTGGGTCGGCACCATAGCTATAACTGAATTCCTTCCGGTCCAGCAGATCCTCCATCAGGCCGTCAATGCGGCCCTGATAGGCGCTCTCGTAATCGCCGGGGCGGTTGGCCTGCCACTGCTTCAGGTCGCTGGCCGCGTCCGTCACCTCCTGCGAGGGCCGGTACTCTGCCGAAGCCAGCGCGTTTTCCACATCCTGCCGGTTTTTCAGCCCGCCTGTGGTGTACTCCTGCTTCTTTTTCTCGCTCATATCTCCTCCTTTCCCAAACTGCCGGAAAGCCTGCCCCGCAGCTCCTCCGAGAAATTCTCCGTGTCCAGATTGCAGAGCACATACTGCAATTGCTCCTGCATCTGGTACAGGTAATTCCGCAGGGCCCGGGCGTCGTCCGGGTCCATGTTCTCGCTCAATCTGGGCAGGCCGATCTTTCCCAGCCCCGTGATGCTTGCCATCGTTCATCCCTCCAGTTCCATCCAGTTTCCCTTTGCCCCGCTGAAGGTCTTGGCCAGGCTCCGCAGGGTGATCTGCCCATAGCCCCACAGCCGCAGCCGGAGCGTGCCGCACCGCCGGGGCACAAGGTGCAGATCACAATTGCGGCGCGGGCCCTCCACTGTCAGGGCAGCGGCGTTCTCCCAGGGGCCGCCGTCATAGCTCACTTCCACAGTCACCCGGCTCCTGCAGGCGGCATCCAGCCGCAGCGTCAGCCGGGATAGGTACCGCTCCTCGGGGCTGTCCAATCCCAGATCTCCGGTGGTCAGGGCAAACTCCACGCCCTGTTCCGTTCCCTCGCTTCTCTGCCCTGCCGTTTCCCGGCTGGGATCAGCGGCCCAGAGCGCCCGGCCATCCCAGAGATAGAGCTGCCCGCCGGTGCTGGCCATCTCAAAGGAGCAAACATCTTCCTCGTGCCAGAGGCCCCGCTCGGTATCATAGACCAGCAGCCGCACCTCGTTTTCCTCCGGCTGACATGCAGATAATACCGGCCATCCAGCGCGCCGCCCACAGCCTGCTTCACATTGGCAAGCCGCCCGGCATCCAGCGCCGCCGACACCTTGGCCGGGATGCTGCCGTCCCACGCCATCACGCCGTCGGGCGAGAGATAATAAAGCGTCTCGTTGATGACGCAGAGGCTGCGGGCAGCGTTTCGCGCCACTCCCCGGCAGCGCAGGCTGCTGAGCTGGAAATCCGAGGGCTTGGAGCCGTAAAGCTTGTGCAGGGTGTTTTCCTTGAAGAACAGCGCGTATCCCATGCAGGTAGCCGCGCCGGTAAAGGGGCCGTCACTGCCCACGGTCACGGCATAGCTGTCGGCGGCAATGCCCCGGTAGGAAAACCAGTTGGTGGGGTCGCCCAGCTTGCAGGCGTAGATGACGTTCTCCTTGTTGGAGCATCCCCACACCCGGTTGTCGCACTCGGTCAGGTACTCAAGGTCGGGCACCCGGCGCTCTGCCTTCACACCCTCCGCCGGGAAATACTCTTCCCGCTGTGTGCCGTCCATGCTCACCCAGACAGCACTGCTGCCATTGTGGACAAGCCTGCCGTAAAAGTGTTCGCCGCCCGGGTCAGCCCGCAGGCGCAGGGTGGTCTCGGTCACACCGTACACGATGCGGTCGCCGTCCAGCCCGGCCCACTGGCCTGCCTGTTCAGCCCCCGTACCGGTCAGGGTCACGGTATCCCACACCCGGAACTCCGCCCCGATGCCCTCAGCGGTCACAAGGCAGTAGTCCAGCGGGATCACCGTCCAGTTGCCCGAAGCCTCGCTGTACACCTCCAGCGTATTCTCTGCAGAATAGGGCTTGTCCGGCTCGTTCAGCTTCAGAAACAGCTGGCCGTCCTGCGGGTGTTCCGGCTCCTTCGTGCCCTTGTCCTTCACCTCGTAGGTATTCCCCGAAGCATCACAGGGCGCAAAGCTCACGCTCAGGCTTCCCGCTTCCCAAGCAGCACCCAGCGGGGCTGCACTGCCGTCAGCCGTATCGAACGCCACCTTGTCCGGGAAGATCAGGATCTTCGTTCCGATGCCCACCATCGTCTTGCGGCTGTCTGCCACGGCATTTTTCACGGTGACAGGCTGGGCCGGGGCCTCGTCCGGGGTATAAACCAGGTCCCGCCCGCAGACGGTCAGCAGACCGTTCAGGTGATACATCCCGTTCAGCCCGGCCAGCTCCTGCAGCCTGCGGCGGGGCAGCCGGGTGCTCAGGGCCGGGAAATCCCGGGCCGAAAAATTCATTCCCCCGCTGTACTCAGCTTCGGTGCAGCCGTAGGTCTCGTTCAGGCCGCCAAAGGCCCGCAGCAGATCCCGGGTGTTCTTCACACCGGTCCGATTTGTCAGAAGCATCCACTTTCCTCCCTTTCACCACCGCCACTGCGCACCGCGCTTCGGCTTTGCCCGCCGCCGCAGCCAGGCGCTCGGCTCAGCCAGAATGCTGTTATACCGGGCCTGCTCCCCGGCGTAACGTTCCGTTCCTCGCCCAGGGCAGCATCCAGCTTTGCGCAGAGGTAATGCGGGTAGAGCGCATCAAAAGGCACGGGTACCAGCAGCTCTACGGCATCGTCCAGACCGCCCTCCGCAGGCCAGGCAAGGTCCGCCCCCACCCGGCCCGCAGCCCGCAGCCGGAGAACAGCAGGGCCCGCAGCATCCCGTCCTCCTCACAGAGCCAGCGCTGCCGGGTGCGGCTGTCCACCTTGCAGCCCGGCCGCAGTTCCTCGGCCCGTTCCAGAGCCTGTCCCACTGTCATGCGCTCACCCCGCGATCTTCTCGGCGGCGGCAATGCGGGCAGCGGTGCGCTCGTCCTGCACCTGGCTGTGCTCCAGCACCTCTGCCACCTCGGGCGGCACCTCCACCTCCACGCCCCGGCGGATCTTATAGTTCACGCCGTTCACGCTCACAAACAGGTCTCCCTTGTAACGGCTGTTGTCCTTGAACAGCCGGATTCTTACGTTTTTTCTTGTCCATTTTTCATCCTTTTCTGCCCTCTGTCGCAGGGGCACTGCCTTTACGCCTCGCCTGGTTTCGTCATCCAGCAGGGCTTGCCCGGTTTGCCAAGGGCTCCCCCTACTAGGGGAGCTGGCGCGAAGCGCCTGAGCGGTTCAGTTGGCACTCGCATTCTCCGAATAACTGGATACGCTCTCAATGCGCACCATGTACTGCTCCACCAGACGCTCGGCGGCGCGCATCCCCTTCCAGCCCACGGAAGCGCGCTGGTTCAGCGGGTCGTCGCCATAGCCCAGCTGCTTGACGATGTGTTCCAGGCCGCCGCCCTCCAGCTCGGTCACACCGTAGGCATGGGCACCCAGCACCAGCGTGCCGAACACAGCCAGACCGCTGGGGCAGGTGGTGTCCTTCCAGATCTTGGCCTCGCTGGTCTCCACAAAGCGGATGTTGCCCAGCTTGCCGATCTCGCCGCGGTACATGGTCTCAGGGTCGGCATACTTGTGCGCCTCAATGAATTCCCCTGCATGGTCTTCAGGTCATAGGCGGCATAAGGGTGGATGATGGCAATGTAGCTGTCGCCGATGGGGTCCGCGTTCATGGCACCCAGCTGCGCCGCCGCCCGGAAGAACAGCTTCGGGGTCAGGGTGCAGGTCTTGTCCAGCTCCTTGCGGCTCTTCACCTCCGTTTCGGTGCCGTCTGCATTCTGCTTGGGGGCATACAGCACATTGGTGCCGCCCGCCAGCACATCACGCACGATGGTGTCCAGGGTGCGGCCCGCCTGGCTTGCCAGCACACGGGTGGCCTGCACCACGTTGTTGTCGATGGCGGTCATCTGCAGCACGTCAGTCAGCGGGGTCCAGCCGCCATACTGGTGCAGGTCGCTGGTGATGGTGGTCACGTTCAGGGCCTGACCGTCCGGGGTCACACCCTCGGTCAGCGGAGTGGTGGCCTTGGGCAGGCTGTCATACTTGCGGAACTCAATGGTCTTGCCGCCGTTCTGGGGCACAGGATAGTAATCCGCAAACTGGTCATGCACCAGCCGGGGCTCTGCCTGGTCGATGAGGCGCTTCTCGTAGAAGGTCTTCATCTCCGGGGTCATGGTGGTGGTGGAGTTCAGGGGAGTTTCGGCAAACAGCTGAATGTTGAAGTTGTTCATAGTCATTATCCTTTCTTTCATTGATTTCAAGCTCCACCTTCGGGGGAGCTCCGCAAGGCGCTGGCAAAGCCAGACCGAAGCGGTGAGAGGGTTTTCCCTCAAAAACTGATCTTTGCGCCATGGAGCGCCTGACGTTCCAGCGCTTCCCGCTGGCTGCGGGTCATCCGGTTCACATCCGCACCGGTCACGGCGGCGCTGCCGGGGTGGGTGCCGTTTTCAGCAGGGCGTGCCCCGCGCTGGCGGATGCGCTCCACCACGCCCTGCTCCACGGTGCGGGCAGTCTGGCGCATGGCATCCCCGTAGTGGGCCAGCCGGTAGGCATCCAGCATCCGCATCCCGGGCAGCTGCATCGAGACGGCGCATCTCGGGGTCTGCCAGCTCCTTTTGCAGGGAAAATTCCGGCACCGCCCGGCGCATCATGGCCTCCTCGGCAGCCCAGCGCCGGTGCAGGGCATCCACAGCCTGGCTTCCCGGGAAACGTTTTGGCAGCGCAGGGCGGGGGGCGGTTCCTGTTCCTGCCCTTCTTCCGCCTTGACCGGTTCGGTCTCTTTCACCTCCTTCCCCCTCCGGGGCGGTCGTCTCCTGCCTTGCGTCCGCTTTCTCACCGGGCTTCATGGTACCCGATGCCACAGCCTGCTGCTCCTGGGCCGCGCTCAGGGCAGGGGCAGCCGCTTCGCCGCCGTCAGCAAACAGCTGCAGGTCCATCATCTCCTGCTTGCCCCGGGCACTCCGGTCGGCAAAGCAGACATAGTCCGGGTAGCGCTCGGCCAGCAGGGCAAAGCCCGCCTTGGCCAGCTCAAAGGCTCCCTCGACCCATGCGGTACAGGGCCGGGCAGCAGTCACCGTCGCGGGGGCCATCTAGCTCGGTCAAAAGCATCCCTCTGGGCGTTTTCCTCGCCCGCCAGCAGGCTGACCAGTGCCTGCATCAGGGTGCTGACACCGGCGCACACGATATCCTGCCCTGCCGGGGCATAGCCTGCATGGCCCGCCGCCTCCAGACGCATGGCCGGGCCGTAAGGGCCGTCCAATTCCGTATAATTCACCTTGATCATTTCTGCCTCCTTCTCATGTAAAACCTCTCCGTCACCTGCGGTGCCACCTCCCCTCATAGGGGAGGCAAGCCAGCAGCAGCGTGAACCTGGCTCTCCTGTTAGGAGAGCTGGCGCAAAGCGCCGGAGAGGTTCTTCGCCAATGCTCTTGTGCTCAGATTATCCTCCGTGCCGCTCAATTTCTCGTTGAACCGCGCGATCTGCATCTGGGCCACCGTCAGCTTCTGTGCCAGCGTGCCGTTCTGCCGCACCCTCTGGCGCACTTTTTCGATGCCCTCAAAGTCCATCATCTCCAGTGCCGCCAGGGCCGCGTCGGCATTCTGGGGTGCAAAGAAACCCAGCTGGTAGCACTCCTTCGCCGTTTCATTCTGGGAAAGGCGGCTGAAGGTGGATTTCTTCTCGGCACTCACCACGATATCAAATACCGGTTCCCGGCTTCCCAGCTCCACGCCGCCCATCAGCCCCATGGGGCGGGCACGCAGCGCTGCCCCGGAAAAGGGCACGAACTCTCTGCCTCCGGCAGGCCCGATGACACGGAACACCCGCTCCTCATCGTAAAACTGCCGCATCAGGTCAATGATGAGGTAGCACTCCCTTGCAAAGGCCCGGTAGGCACTTTTGAGCATATCGCGGGAGAGCTTGCTGCCCGCCTCCTGCAGGGCCGCAATGGCACTTGCCGCCGTCACGCCGCCTGCGGTGCCGCCCTGGGTCATATCCCGGTTTCCGCTGATTTCCTTCAACTCCTCAATGCGGCTGTTGCGGTAGCTCAGGGCTGTTTCCCCTGCAAACCGGCGGTCTGCAATGGACGGAAACTCTCGTCTCCCAGCCGCCCGGCCACATGGACGATGTCCCGGCTGAGATCCGCCAGTTCCTCCTCGTTCACGCCCGCCGTGTCGCTGAGCACATACCGCTGCTTGGATGCCAGCAGGACATTTTCATCCATGGCATGGTTCATCCTGTCGATGGCGGTCTAGCATTCCTTCATCACATCGATATAGCCAAAGCCCGCCGGGCTGTCCTCTTCCATAAACAGCGGGTCGAACACGAAGGGATATTTCCCGTGGTCATAGAAGCCCCGCCCGGCAAGGGGGCCGGGTCGTTCTCGCTGGCGTAGAGCACCACGCCGTTGAAGAACTTGCAGTAGTGGAGCAGGGTGCGTCCGGCCTCGTCCGGCTTTTTGTAGTACCAGTCCACCACCATGCTTTTTTTTCGGTGGTGTCCAGCCCGCCGTCGTGAAGAAAAAACGGGGTACATCCAGCACACTGGCGCTGTGGCCCTTCAGCTGGGGCCAGCGGTTTTCCAGCTGTTTTGTGTTCTTCCATGCTCAGGGAGAAAAAAAGTGGGGCGAGGCCTGGATATCTGCCACGCCCGGCTCCCAGTAGAGCATGAGCAGGTTCATGGGCCGGATGGCGATCTCTCCCACGCCGCCCCGGGGCCTCCGGGTCCCAGAACACACCCTTGACCCCGGTGCCCTGCTTGAGCTTGCGCCACCAGGTGTCGCTGTACACCTGCTCATAGTCTGCCTGCTCCAGCGCCACCGGCAGGATGCTGGAAAGCACCTGTGCGGTCTGCACATCGTCTGCTGCCCGGGGCAGGACGTTGGGGGCCGGGTAATTGTCCATGGCATCGGCATGCTTGTTGGCAATGCTGTTGAACAGCCACCCACTGGCAGGCTGGGGCTTGCCCCCATCCATCATGGGGTTCTGGTAGTTCTTCCAGTGTCCCATCCGGAACCACAGCTCGTTGTCCACAATGCGTTTGTCCAGCGCGGCTTTTCCGGCCTTGTATTTCTGTAAAATGGCAGTGGCTTCGGCCACCTGCTCTGTACCGATCACGTCCATAATATTTTCCAAGTTTACCTCCTTGCTGCCTCTCAGGCAGGTTTCGTCTTTGTCCAACCTCTCCGTCATTGCTTCGCAATGCCACCTCTCCTAATAGGAGGGGCAAGAGCGTTTCTTGGCTCCCCTACCAGGGGAGCTGGCGCGAAGCGCCTGAGAGGTTTATACCCTGTAAAAATCGCCCCTCCGGTGCAGCTCCAGCGGGTCGTCCCCCACCGGAGGCTGCACAGTCTGCCGGGGCGGGGAGATGGGATTTTCCATCAGCACATAGCGGCACTCGTCATAGATATGATCCTCCTGCCGGGTGTCGATGTCCTCCACATTGCTCTCGTCATAGACCAGGTTCGGGAGGGTGCGGATGAAGTGCCTGCAGGTGCTGAACACCTGAAACATGGGCCGCCCCTCCCCATCGAACGCCAGCCGGTAGTGGAACTGCATCTTGCCCGCCAGCCGCGTGTGGTCACCGGGGACCCAGTGGAGGAAAAATGGGGGCCTCGCTCCATCATGGCGGCAATGCTCTCGCCCCGGCTCTCATCAAAGATAGCGGGGTCAGCCACCCCCAGAATGGTGCGGCCCTTGAGCATCGGGTCGTTCTGTTCCGCCTCCCGGATGCGCCGTGCCTGCTCTACCGGGTCGATCTTCAAGCCCTCGTTGGGCGTGCCCGTGCAGCCGTACAGCTCCTTGATGCGGTAAAGCCTGCCCTCCTCATCCGCCGCGTACCACCCCACCGAGAACGGCTTGGAGAAACCGAAATCATAACCCCGGTAAATTTTCCAATGCTTCGGGATGGCAAACGGCGCAATGACATGGGTCCAGCGCTGGTCCTCATAGTGGGCCGGGTCGTTCCGCCACTCGGTGAACACCTGCCCCTGAAAGCTGTCCCAGCTGCCGTAGAGCAGGGCCTGCTTTTTCCGCTTCCGGCAGGCTGGCCAGAGCCGCCAGATAATCCGGGTCGTTTTCCAGCAGGGCCGGGTTATCGAACACGCTGGACGGGATAAACACCCTTGCCCGCTCCAGCACCTTCTCGGTTCCGTCCGGCATCCGCACCGGGAACTGTTCCACAATGGGAGTGCCGGGCGGGGCAGGCGTGATGAACCGGGCTTTCACCCAGCCGTGCCCCACCCCGCCGGGGTTGGTGGTGGCCCGCAGATACACCCGGGTGCCCGGGCCGGTAGGGCGGTTGCGGCTCATCATGTAGCTGTACTCTTCCCACTCGAAGTGGGTCAGCTCATCGAACCCGATGAAGTCGAAGGCCTTGCCCTGATAATTTGTGCGGTCCTTGGTGTACTGCATGGAGCCAAAGTAGATCTTTGCCCCGCTGGGGAACGCCCACACATGGCTCGTGGCGTTGTACTGCGCCGTGGGAAAAGCCCTCTTGTAGTAGGCCATGCTCTTGTCCACCAGATCACTGAGCTGGGGGTAGGTCTTGCGCAGGATGAGCCCCCGATAGTGGGGGGGATGTGCACCTGCCGCAGCGCCTCGATCACCAGCGCGTCACTCTTGCCGCCGCCTGCCGCCCCCCCGTACAGGGCTTCCGGTTCCGGGCGGCGCATGAACTCCGCCTGCCGGGGCTGGGGCCGCCATACGATTTCTGCATTCATACGTCCTCCACGGCTGGCAGAAGCACCACGCCGCACGCCCGGGCCTCGGCATCCGCGCCCTGATCGTTCAGGGTCTTGGCCACCGCGGCCAGATCCTTCAGCACCGCCGTGGCCTCCTTTGAGCCCCTTTCATCAAGGCGGGGTCGGAGCCATCGCCACGCTGGGCCTTCTGCCGGGCGTTCAGCTCCTTGACCTCCTGCGCCAGCATGGTGCTCAGGGTGTCGGTGGCCTTGTGCAGGCTGGCAAGGCTCTTGTCCCTGCCCGGCTGTTTTGCTTGTGCCATCCTGTGTTCTCACATCCTTTCTGTTTGGCTTGGCACAAGGATACCATCTTTTCGTCCCCTGCAACAGCGCGCACTTTCGCAGGGCCGTTTTGTACTTTTTTATTGTCATAGAATCCCATCCGTATAAAATAATCTTTCATTTTTCATCGCTGTATCGCACCGTGCAGAAACCTCCGTTTTTCTCCCGGATTTTTCACGCGCAGACACATCAGGTGCGTGAAGCGCCTTTTGGCAAAAAAGCAGGCACTCCACCCGCCCCGTCCGGGGCAAAGGCAGAGTGCCTGCTTTCGTTACAGATTCAGTTTCGGTTCTGCTTACAGGGTCTCAATGCGGTCAAACAGCTGCTTGCCTGCTTCCACAGCGTCCTTGCTGCCAAAGGCTACACGGGTGGCGTTTGCCATCCGGTCTGCAAGATCTGCAGCCTGTGCCCGGATCGTTTCAGCCGTCACGCTGCACAGCGCCTTGCGGTCGGCGGCGAGCATCTCGTCCGTGATGCCGCAGAAGTACCGGTGATCCAGCTCCTTCGCCTCGGCATTGGGCTTTTGGGCGAATCCATCTCGGACACCGCACCCACGATGAACTCGGTCAGGTCTTTTTTTCGGTGTACTCCCGGCTTGCCAGCACCCCGGGGGCCTTGGCAAAGGTCTCGTAGCTCTCGGTCAGGTGGGGGTCACGATAGGTGTACAGTCCCTCGGTCTGGGCACGGGTCAGCATTCCGGTGCCGTAAGCGCCGCCCACCTCCCGGATGGTGTGCCACAGGTATTCGTAGCTCATCACCCGTGCCAGCACCCGGCGGTCGGCCTGCCGCTCCATGGGCCAGGTCAGGATATCATAGTTCACGCCGCCGTCAATGAGGAAGGCTTCGTTCACTGGGGCGGTCAGCACCTCTGTGTAGGGCTTGGCCACGGTGCGGCCCTGGGCAGCAAAAAGCACTGCCGGGCAGCAGGGCACGCAGCTTTGCCAGCGCTTCCTCACTGCCATGCAGGCTGACGGTCAGGGCTGCATGGTTCAGCACCTTTTCCCGCACCGCTTCCAGCTTTTTGCCCATGGCGGCCCAGTCGGCCTGTTCCAGCAGACCGCACAGGAACTTGTACCCGGTCACGCCGCTGCACCGCTCACTCAGGGCATACTCCACTGAGTAGTGGGCGGCGGCACGCACGGCAGCGTACTGGTTGCCCTGCCGGATGAACTGCTGCTCCATATTCAGCTTCTGCTGGCTCAGCACCCGGGCAAAGGCTTCCTCGGCCTTGGGGCCGGTCAGGCAGGTCTTGTAGAGGTACTCACTGCCCAGCGCAATGGCCTTGTCCAGATTCCGCTCCAGCAGGCTCATGTTCCAGGTGAGCTTTGCGTGGCAGGGGCTTCCCTCCTGCCGCCCGGTCCAGAAGCTGATGCAGGCCGTGCTGTTGCCCAGCCAGGTGGCGCGCTGGGTCTGCAGCTCCCGGGCAGTGTGCTCCGGGGTATCCAGCTCGTCCAGAATATCGGTCAGCAGGTCAAGATACTGCACCTCTTCCGGGGTGCACTCGCCCAGATCGTAGTAGAAATTCAGATACAGGCTGCCCTTGGAGGGGTGGTGCAGCAGCTCCGCACCGGCCAGCGGTTCCACCGTACCGGCAGCGCTCCTGTCACCATCGCCCAGGTCGGCCACGGTCAGCGGATGGTCCAGCACCAGCTTGCCGTCGCTGCGGGCAGGGGCAGCATCCTCTTCGTCCTTCTTGGGCAGGGCCGGGGTCTGGATCACCTGCACCGGCTCGGCCAGCAGCAGATCCTTCAGCAGGTCGTTGAACCAGCCGGTGGAAAGCCTCTCCCGCAGGGAAGCAAACAGCTTGTCGGTGTGGAGCAGTAGAGCCGGGTCGCCGGTGTGGAGCCAGCCGGTGGCGGCATAGATGGCATCCAGCACACCGTCGGGCAGGCTGCCCGGGCGCTCCAGGGAGGCAAACTCCACGGCGTTCAGGCTGGCCAGCAGCAGTTCCTCGGGGATGCCCCCTGCCAGCAGGTCGGTCACAGCCTGTTTCACGCCAGCTGCAAATTTGGGGGCAGTCTCTGCGGTGGCACCCCGCAGCACCAGCTCCAGCGTGGGCTGTAACGTGCTGTCGTCAAACCCGATGTCGATGTCCGCGCCCAGCTTCTCGTCCAGCAGGGCCGCCTTCAGCGGGGACTGATTGGTGCCCAGCAGGGCGTCCAGCAGGATCTCCACGCCCAGCTGCCGCTCCCGGTCGCCGAACGCACCGGTGTACCACGCCAGCGCACACTGCACCTCGTCCGGCTCGGGGTTTTCGGTGTAGTACGGGATGTGCACACGCACACCGTTCTGCTGGTCCTGCACCGTCAGCCGGGGGCGGCTGGTGCCCTTGGGCATCCTGCTCAGATAGTGCTCATCCAGAAACGCCAGCTTCTCAGCCATATCCATTTTGCCATAGAGGGTAATGCAGCAGTTGTCGGCGCTGTAGTGACGGTGATATACCCGCTTATACTTTTCATAGGTCAGCGCCGGGATGCTCGCCGGGTCGCCGCCGGAGACAAAGCCGTAGGCCGTATCCGGGAACATGGCCCGCTCCAGCGCGTTCTGCAGCTGCGCGTCCGGGGAGGCCAGGGCACCCTGCATCTCGTTGTAGACCACACCGCTCACGGTGCCGTCGGCGTCCCGGTGCCAGCCCTCCTGCTCGAACACGGCCCTGTCCACCATGGCCAGTGGGCAGAATACCGCGTTGAGATAGACGTCCATCAGATTCTTGAAGTCCGTCTCATTCGGGGTCGCGAAGGGGTACACCGTCTTGTCCGGGAAGGTCATAGCGTTGAGGAAAGACGCCATGCTGCTCTTGAGCAGCTGCAGGAACGGCGATGTGACCGGGTACTTCTCGCTGCCCGCCAGCACCGAGTGTTCGAGGATGTGGAACACGCCGGTGTCGTCGGAGGGGAAGGTGCCGAAGCCGATGCCGAACGCCTTGTTGGTGTCCTCGTTCTCCACCAGCAGGACAGTGGCCCCGCTCACATCGTGGTTCAGAACCGTCAGCACACCGTGCTGCTCCGGGCAGTCCTCGCGGCGCACCAGCGTATAACCGGGATAGTTCATGTTGTTTCTCCTTTGGAGGTCATATTTTTTGCAAAGTGTTTGGCCCTATTGTACCACGCCTTCCGGTAAGACGCAACGAACAGAAAAAAGGTGAGCGTCCTCACCCTCTCAGGCGCTTCGCGCCAGCTCCCCCGAAGGGGGGAGCTTCTGACGAAACCACAGACTTTGCAATCACTGCCAAGGCCTCGCCCTTCGGGAGAGGTGGCAGCGCGCCAGCGCTGACGGAGAGGGTGAGCCAGCTTCCGGGGACATGAAAAAGGCTCCCCTTCGGGGAGCTGGCAAAGCCGAAGGCTTTGACTGAGAGGGTTGTTTTTACTTTTGACCGACACCCTGAACAGCACGAATCCCACGATGAACAGCACGATGAGGGAGCCGACGCCCACATTGGCGCTGCCGGTGAGCTGGCTTCCCACGCTGACGATCATGGTGCCGAGAAAGGATGCGCCCTTGCCGCAGATATCGAACAGGCCGAAGTACTCGCCCGATTTTTCCGGCGGGATGATCTTGGCAAAATGGCTCCGGCTCAGCGCCTGGATGCCGCCCTGGAACATGCCCACCACAACGGCCAGCACCCAGAACTGCCACTGGTGCTTCAGGAAAAAGGCAAACAGCGCAATACCCGCATAGGCCGCGATGCAGACAGGGATGAGGGTGCCCGAGGGGTATTGCCCGCTCAGCCGCCCGAACACCAGTGCCGAGGGGAAGGCCACCATCTGGGTGACCAGCAGCGCCAGCAGCAGGCCGGTGGTGTCCAACCCCAGGGCCGTTCCGTAGGCCGTGGCCATATCGATGATGGTGTACACACCATCGATGTAGCAGAAAAAAAGGCCAGCAGGAACCAGAATACCTGCCTGTCCTCTTTCAGGTGGCGGAGGGTGTGGCCGATGCGGGCAAAGCTCTGCCGGATGGCATGTTCCTGCACCTCCACAAAGTGCACCTGCTTATACTGGCGCAGCAGGGGCAGGGTGGTCACCAGCCACCAGACGGCGGTGATAAAGAGAGCAAGGTTCAGCGCTTTCATCTGGGAGATGCCGATGCTCCCAGCCCCCAGCACCAGCGCCAGACAGACCACAAAGGGCACACAGCTGCCAATGTAGCCCCAGGCATAGCCTTTGGAGGAAACCTCATCCATCCGGTCCGGCACAGTCACATCGCTGAGCATGGAGTCGTAGAACACCAGACTGCCGGAGAAGCCCACCTTCGCGAAGATGAAGATCAGCAAAAAGGGCAGCCACGTTTTCGCCAGCCCCATGGCGCAGCAGCCGGCCACGCCCACTGCCACGCAGAAGGTGAAGATGGGCTTTTTGAAGTTGCGGGTATCGGCCAGTGTGCCAAGGATCGGGCTGAGCACCGCCGTAATGACCGTGACCGCCGAGGCGGCATAGCCCCAGTAAGCCAGATACTCCACCGAACTCAGGCCGCCCTCCTCCGCCAGTGCATTGAAAAAGATGGGGATGAGGGTCGCCACCAGCTGCACAAAGGCCGAATTGCCGACATCGTATAAGATCCACGCGCCGTTCCAGCCCGGTCAGGCGGAATTTTTGCTTTGCTTTGTCCATTTGCATTCCTCTCAAAATTCTCCGAAGGTGTGGTCATAGGCCTTGTCCAGCGGTGCGCCGTTGGAGAGCCCTTCCACATATTCCGTGATGAGCCGCACTGCCAGCGGGAGAGCCTGCTGATACAGCGCTTCCAGCTCTTTGTCGCTGGCCTCGCACCGGGGATTGGGCTGGAGGTTCGCCACCAGCCCGTGCATAACATCATAGGTACCTGCCGCTTTCAGGGCCGTCAACACCACCCAGCGCTTGACCGGGCTGGTAGCCTGCAGCAGATGGTGCACCCGCACCATGCCCCGCATGGCTCCGTAGGTCTCGTCTGCCGTGACATTTTCGTAGAACGGCGCAATGATCTTTGCAAACTCCCGGTTGGGGCGGATATGCCCCGCAGTGAAAAAGTGCATCGGGTCAAGCCCGTCCTCCCGCATCAGCTGGTTGTCAAACTCCGTCTCGATCTCACAGTGGCTCACACCGCTTTCCCGGGTGTAGCGCTCCACATAGGGGTGGCAGGTGCTGTCCAGTGCAAAGTGGCAGACGAACCCCAGCGCATAGGCCAACGCAGCATTCTGGTTGCGGGCCGTGTTCACCACACCCCGGGCCCGGGTAAAGAACACTCGGCCCGGCTGCTCGTGCATGGCGTTGCCCAGCCGGTTCACCGGGTTCGACTGCAATGCCCGGTAGTAGAACATCAGGTCAGGCCCGTGCAGGCCCATATCATACAGCGGCCGGTACGGGGTGATCTTTTCCCCGCAGCTCCCTAGGGCAGCTGCACCAGAACATCCGCACCAAAGCGGCGGTGTGCATACGTAGATGGCATATCCTCTCTCCTCCTTTTCGTACCAGAATCAGTATAGCAGAATCCCACCCCCGCCGCCACCCTTCCGGGTCTGATTTGTGTAAAATTTTTTTGAGATATTTTTCATCACGCCCATCCCATAGCGCAAAAACGCCCTGCCGGTCTCCCCCGGCAGAGCGCTTTCGCAGGGTGGTATTGCAGACCGGTTCGGTCTGTGAAACGTCCGGCAGCCAAAAGCCACCGGGCGTTTTTGACCCGGCGGCTTTCAGCTATTCCAAACGATCAGTCCTTACGATCAGTCTTTTTTCACCATCATCTTGCTGGCCTTATAGATATCACCGCAGCCCAGCGTGATGACCAGATCTCCCTCGCGGGCGTTCTGCTTCACCCAGTCAGCGGCAGCCTCCAGGCTGTCCACCAGCACAGAGTTGGGGATCTGTGCCGCCAGCTTCGCGCTGGTGATGGTGGGGTCGTTGGGCTCGCGGCTGCCCATAATGGGGGTGATGACCGCGATATCGGGGATCTTGAGCACATCCACAAAGTCGTTGAACAGCATCTTGGTCCGGCTGTATGTAAACGGCTGATGGACTGCGATGACACGATTGTAGCCCAGCTCCTTGGCGGTGTTCAGGGTCGCGCGGATCTCAGTGGGATGGTGGGCGTAGTCGTCCACGACCACCGCGCCGTTGCACTCGCCGTAGACCTCAAAACGGCGGCCTGCCCCCTTGAAGTTCAGGGCAGCGTTGGCGCACTCCTCCACGGTCAGGCCCACAGAGCGGCAGACAGCACACATGGCCAGTGCATTGTAAATGTTGTGGCGGCCCGGCACTGCCAGACGGATGTGGCCCAGCTCATTGGTATCCCACTCCTTCAGATCAAATTCAAAGAAGCCGGGCTTGTACTCCTGTACGTTGACAGCACGGTAATCGGCCGCATTGTCAATGGCAAAGGTGCGCACGCGGCGGTCCAGGGTGTACATGACATCCATGGTGTTCTTATCATCTGCATTGGCAAAGATCATAAAATGGGTCATCAGGGCAAAGCGCTTGAAGGCAAACTTCAGCTCGCCCATGCTGCCGTAATAGTCCAGATGGTCGTTATCGATGTTCAGCACCACGGACATATAGGGGGGGTCAGCTTGAGGAAGGTCTCGGAGAACTCGCAGGCCTCGATGACGATATCATCGCCCTTGCCGGCCTTGCCGTAGCCGCCGATGAGGGGCAGCTTGCCGCCGATGACTGCAGAGGGATCACGGCCTGCCAGCTCCAGTGCGGTAGTGATCATGGAAGTCGTAGTGGTCTTGCCGTGGGTGCCGGAAACGCAGATGCTGTCCTTGTACAGGCGGCTCACATAGCCCAGCAGAACACTGCGCTCCACAGTGGGGATGCCATAGGAAGCGGCGGCGTTCAGCTCCACGTTGTCCTTGGCAATGGCGGCAGAGTAGACCACCAGGTCAGAGCCGATCACGTTGTCCGCAGCATGACCCAGGCTGACCTTCACGCCCATCTCCCGCTCCGAGCGGATAATGCTGCCGTCCAGCACATCGCTGCCGGAGATATCATATCCCTTGGCAGTGAGGATCTGGATCAGCGGATACATACCGCTGCCGCCGCCGCAGCCGATGAAATGGATCTTTTTTACATGATCCAGCAGATGCATGGTTACTATAATCAGTAACGAACATAAGCAGGCAAACCTCCAATAAACAAACGGCCGCAAGGCAGACCGAATCCATCTTAATTCTTGGGTACTACTTATTATATAATTTTTGGGCCGACAAAATAAACAGTTCCGAGCGAATTTTCGGAAAGAACCAGAAACTCCGGCACATTTTTGTGACAACTGTACAGATAGCCCATGGATTTTCGCCCCTTTTGCACACTTCATAAAAGATTTACATTTTTTATCAGCTTGATAGCTAACAATTTTGAAGTATTTGTGGTATGATAGATGCAAATTTTGAACTATCACGCTGCCGCCGGATGCGCGGCTGGAAAAGAGGAATCTCATTTTGAACATCAAGATCACTGCGGACAGCACCTGCGATCTGTCCGAAGCGCTGCTCCGGCAGTGGAACATCAGCCTGATCCCCATGCACATCCTCATGGGCGAGGAGAGCTATCTGGACGGTGTGAGCATCCGCCCCGCCGATGTATTTGCCCATGTGCAGAACGGCGGCAAAATGCCCAAATCCGCCGCCGCCAATCTGGTGGAATACACCGACTTCCTCGCCCCCTTTGCCAGAGACTACGATGCCGTCATCCACATCAATGTCGGCTCTAAATTCTCCTCCTGCTTCCAGAATGCCCGGCTGGCGGCGCAGGAGTTCGGCAACGTCTATGTTGTGGACAGCGAGAATATCTGCACCGGGCAGGGCTATCTCGTCCTGCAGGCAGCCAAGTGGGCCGCTGACGGCCTGCCGCCCAAGAACATTTCCATGCGCTTACAGGGCCTTGCCAAGCGCGTCGAGTTGAGCTTTGTGCTCAACCAGCTGGACTACATGGCCAAGAGCGGCCGCTGCTCCGGCGTGCTGGCCTTCGGTGCCAACATTCTGGGCATCAAACCCAGCCTCGCCATCATCGACGGTGAACTGAAAGTCGTGCGGAAGTACCGGGGCAGTCTGCCCATCTGCGTGGGCAGGTACATCACCGACCAGCTGGCGAAACCGGGAGGACATCGACCGCAGCATGGTGTTCATCTCTTCCACCCAGGCAAAGCCCGGCTGCATGGAGGCCATCAAAGCCGGACTGCGCCAGTACGGCAATTTTGAGAATGTCTACGAGACCGACATCGGCACCACCATCGGCGGCTATTCCGGCCCCGGTACCATCGGCATCGTGTTTGCACGCAAGCAGTAAATTTCTCCCTGCACACAAAAAAAGACGCGCTCATCACAGAGCGCGTCTTTTTTGCATGATATCCGGTTTTCTCAGCTCAGCCGTCCGCTCTCTACCGAGAAGCTCAGGTCGGCCACGGCCATGGTGGATCTGCGATGGGAGACCAGCAGGACGGTCTTTTCCCTGCACTCATCCCGTACGGCCTTGAGGATGATTCCTTCGTTCAGGCTGTCCAGATTGGAGGTAGGCTCGTCCAGCAGCAGGAACGGCGCATCATGCAGGAACGCACGCGCCACACCGATGCGCTGACGCTCGCCGCCGGAAAGGGCACCGCCCAGCTCACCCACCGGGGTATCATATCCCTTGGGCAGGCTGTTGATAAAGCCATCCAGCGCGGCCTTTCTGCAGGCAGCCTCCACCTCGGCACGGGTGGCATCGCGCCGGGCGATCCGGATGTTGTTTTCTATGGTATCGTCAAACAGCTCCGTTTCCTGGGTCACAAGACTTTCCTGGGCGCGCAGGGCGGCAGTGTTCACGGCGCGGATATCACGTTCACCAAACCGGATGGTGCCGCTGCTCACATCCCAGAAGCGCATGAGCAGCCGCAGGAAGGTGGACTTGCCGCTGCCGGAGCGGCCGGTGATGCCCACGATCTTCTTTTCCGGAATGGTCAGGCTCAGGTCATGCAGCACCTCCTCATTGGCATAGGCAAAGTTCACATGCTCAGCCTGTGCACCGGTAAAGACGGTATCCGCGCCATCGGTCACATCGGCAGTCACGGGGTCCTCGTCCAGCAGGTCGAGAACACGGTCGGCGCTGGCGAAGACCTGCGTCAGGCTGGCACCGAGGTTGGCCAGCGCCACCACCGGGCCGAAGGAGCTGAGGGCCGAAAGGGTGCAGATCAGCACTCCCCCTCCGCGCCCAGCTGGCCATTCTGATACAGCCGGATGCTCACCCCCAGCACAGCCAGCACCGTGAGCAGGATGAGGGTGTTGGCGGCACCCACCGTCACGCCCTCGACGGTACTTCATGGCTTTCTGCTTTTCCCCCAGCGTCTCACTGTGGGCCGTGATGCCCTCGGCACGGGCTGCGGTGTCCTGATACTGCAGGGTATCCTTCAGGCCGCGCAGGCTTTCCAGCACATAGCTGTTGGTATCGGCCAGTGCCTGACGGTACTCCCGGGCGGCTTTGTCGCCCCGTCTGGCAGACCACACCGGCAGAGCAATGCCCACCAGCAGATAGCCTGCCAGCAGCACCAGCGCGGGCAGGATGTGATAACTGGCCGTAAAGCAGGTCATGCCGGTCACACAGAGGATCGCGATGCAGACCGGCGAAATGGTGTGGGCATAGAACACCTCCAGCTGCTCGATGTCAGCGGTGATCAGGGAGATCAGGTCGCCCCGGTCACGGCCTTCCAGCTTGGCGGGGGTCAGGCGGCGCAGCGCCCCGAACACCTTATCGCGGATCAGGGCCAGCAGCTTAAAGGCGATATAGTGGTTGGACGCCTGCTCTGCGTAACGCAGAACACCGCGCAGCAGGGCAAAGACAAGGATACAGACAAAGGCCGTGCCCACGCCTGCCAGCGGGCTGGGCAGGCCTGCCGCCGTGAGCAGGGCAAAGCCGCCGAAGATCGTGATAAAGGTGGCGCAGAAGTGGCCGATGACCCCCATGACAATGGCTGCCAGCATGATGGGCAGCATGGGCCGGACCAGCACGATCAGCCGTGTGGCAATGGCAAACGGACTGCGGTGTTTTTTGTGTTGTTCATGCGCTCACCTCCCCAAGGTCTTCCAGCTGTTTCTGGGCATTGTATAGGCGGCTGGTACACCCCCCTGTGCCGCCAGCAGGTCGTTGTGCGTTCCCTGCTCGGCGATGCAGCCTGCCTCCAGCACATAGATGCAGTCGCTGTCCACCACATTGGCCAGACGGTGGGAGATCAGGATGACCGTCTTCTTTCCCGCCAGGCTGTGGATGGCTTGCATGATATCGTTCTCGCTCTCGGCATCCACGTTGGAAGTAGCCTCGTCGAAGAGGTAGATGGGCGTATCATGCAGCAGGGCCCGGGCCATGGCAAGGCGCTGGCGCTGGCCGCCGGACAGGTTGGAGCCGCCCTCGTGGAGCGCCGTTGCAAGGCCGCTCTGGCTGCGGCAGAAGTCTGCAAGGTTCACCTGCTCCAGGGCCGCCCAGAGCTCGGCTTCGGCTGCATCGGGCCGGGCCATCCGGAGGTTGGCTTCCACCGTGCCCTTGAAGATGGCCGCATTGTGGGGCACCAGTGTCAGCAGGCGCAGGCGGTCGGCCTGCTTCCATTCGCTGACCGGGATGCCGCCCAGCGTGACCTCTCCCTCCGTCGCGGTGCGGGCACCGGAGAGGATGGCCGCAATGGTGCTCTTGCCGCAGCCGCTCTCGCCCACCAGCGAGACAAAGCTGCCCTGCGGGATGGTGAGCGACACATCGTTCAGAATGGTGCGGTCCTTCTCGTAACCAAAAGTGACATGCTCCAGCGCAAGGGTGCTGTCGGCCGGGTCGGCAGTCTTTTCGCCATCTTCAGGCTCCTGGGCAGAGAGCAGCCTGAAGATCTTCTCTGCCGAAGCCGCGCCGTTCATGGCGATGTGGAAGTAGCTGCCCAGCAGACGCAGCGGCAGGAAGAAGTCCGCCGCCAGCAGGAGGATGGTCAGGGCGCTGGTCAGGCTGAGCTGGCCTTTGGCAAAGGCCGACACCGCGCTGATGATGCCAAGCCCCGCACCGCCGTAGGCCATCAGGTCCATCAGGGTCACCGAGTTCAGCTGCATGGTCAGCACCTTCATGGTGATCCTGCGGAAGCGCTCGGCCTGCGCGTTCATCTGCTCGTGCTTCCAGCCGTCGGCCTGATAAATTTTCAGGGTGGTCAGGCCCTGAATGTTTTCCAGAAAGCTGTCGCCAAGGGTGGTGTACTCGCCCCAGTAGTTCGCCAGCAGCTTTTTGGCAAACTTCTGCACTGCCACAATGGACATGGGGGATCAGCGGCACGCAGCACAGCAGGATGATGGCCGACCGTGCGTGCACACCCACCAGCAGCACAAACAGGGTAACGGGGGCCAGCAGGCTGTAAAACAGCTGCGGCAGGTATTTTGCAAAGTAGGTGTCGATCTGCTCCACACCTTCGCTGGCCAGCATCACGGCTTCACTGGTGGCCACCGTCTCGCTGTAACCGGCCCCCAGCCGGGTGAGCTTTGCGTAGATGCTGCTGCGCAGGGTGCGCTTGACATCCTTGGAAGCCTGATCGCTCATATCGGAGGCGCAGAGGGTAAAGGCCATAGCGCACCGGCACAGTCAGCAGCGCAGAGCAGCATCCCCTGCCAGAGGGCATTGCCGGTCAGGCTGCCCGCAAACACGCCGCCGATGAGGCGGGATACCGTCATCACCAGCACCACATTGCACAGCATCCCCAGCCACTGGAACAGCACATTCAGCTCCACATACCGCAGAGCCTTCCGATCGAAGGAAAGCAGTTTCTTGTTGATCACGAAGCGTTCTCCTTTTCAGATTCATCCGGGCCGAACAGGCGGTCATATTCGCCGGTAAAAGCCCGTTCGGGCAGGGCCGAAGTCAGGGCCAAAGCGGCATTATAGCGTTCCTCCTCGGTCATGTCGATGCGCACAGGCGGAAAATGCGTCAGCACCGTTTCCAGTTGAGCCCTGACCGCCTTTTTGCCACAAAGATGCCCCGATCGGTCAGATAGATTTTGCCATAGTGTTCCTTCACGATCATTCCCCGATCCATCAGCAGGTTCATAATGCGCACCACGCTGGGCTTGGTCACGTTCAGCTTTTCGGCAATGCTGCGGGAGCAGATATCCAGATGCGTCTGGGAGACATCATAGATCGCCAGCAGATACCGCAGATGCGCAGCGGTCAGTTCCATAGTATCACTCTCTTCTATAATAATGTAAGCCGCTTCCAGTGTTATCCAAAGCTAACTTTTTTCATTCTAAAAAGGGCGCGGGCCGATTGGATGTTCGACCCGCGCCCAGCGGTTTTTACCGATCAGTGACAGCCGCTGCAACCGCTGCAGCTGCCATTGCAGCCGCCTTCGCCGCAGCCGCCCCACTGCCGCCATGCTTGTGGGAGTGCCATGTGATCCAGCCCACACCGCCAAACACGATAGCACCTACAATGATGGTAGGCAGATTAAAATTTGTGGCCAGGAATTCCATCATACAGAACACACCCTTTCAAACTGGACAGATGATTTTACTTGATCTTGGAAACGTCGATCTTGACCTCGTTGTCGTTCACATACTTGTTGGGACGGAACATCAGATACAGGAAGGCAGGCGACGATGACCACGGCCACGATGGTGAAGAAGTTGAAGCCGATCTCACCGGTGATCAGACCACCCAGCTGGTACACCACCAGAGCGGCGCAGTAAGCCAGAGCGCACATATAGCCGATGGCGATGGCGGTCCACTTGCCGTTGTTCATCTCACGCTTGATGGCGCCCATGGCAGCGAAGCAGGGAGCGCACAGCAGGTTGAAGATCATGAATGCGTAAGCGGACAGAGCGGTGTAATCCTGCGCAACTGCTGCCCAGATCTCATCACCGTTCTCAGACAGCTCGCCGCCGAAGTTGTACAGGACGCCGAACGTACCAACAACGTTCTCCTTGGCGATCAGGCCGGTCACGGAAGCGACGGTAGCTTTCCAGTTGCCGAAGCCCAGAGGCGCGAAGATCCAAGCGACTTTGGTTGCGATAGCGGCCAGCACAGAGTTGTCCTGATCCTCGACCATACCGAAGGCACCGTTCTCGAAGCCGAAGCCCTGCAGGAACCACAGCACAACGGTAGCGGCCAGAATGACGGAGCCTGCACGCTTGATGAAAGACCAGCCGCGCTCCCAAGTAGCACGGAAGACGTTGCCCCAGGCGGGGATGTGGTATGCGGGCAGCTCCATAACGAAGGGAGCGGGATCGCCCGCGAACATCTTGGTCTTCTTCAGGATCACGCCGGAGCAAATGATGGCAGCCATGCCGATGAAGTAAGCGGAAACAGCAACCATAGAGGAGCCGCCGAACATAGCACCCGCGATCAGGCCGATAATGGGCACCTTAGCGCCGCAGGGGATGAAGGTGGTGGTCATGATGGTCATACGACGGTCGCGCTCATTCTCGATGGTACGAGAAGCCATGACGCCCGGGACGCCGCAGCCGGTACCGACCAGCACGGGGATGAAGCTTTTACCGAGACAGGCCGAACTTGCGGAAGATACGGTCCATGATGAAGGCGACACGGGACATATAGCCCACATCCTCCAGAATGGACAGCAGGACGAACAGGACCAGCATCTGGGGCACGAAGCCCAGCACGGCGCCGACACCGGCCACGATACCGTCCATGATCAGGCCGTACAGCCAGCCTGCCACGCCGATGCTCTCCAGAAAACCGCCCAGAGCACCCGGCACGATCTCACCAAACAGGACATCGTTGGTCCAGTCGGTCGCAAAGGTGCCGATAGCCCAGCCGCCATCTGCAATGGAGGTGCCCATGGACAGGGAGTACATCAGGAACATGACCAGCGCGAAGATGGGCAGAGCCAGCACACGGTTGGTCACGATCTGGTCGATCTTGTCAGAAGCAGTCAGGTGCTCCACACGGGCCTTTTTCTTGACGGCCTTGTCAACGACACCGTTGATGTAAGCGTAGCGCTGGTTGGTGATGATGCTCTCCGCATCATCGTCCATCTCCTTCTCGCAGTCTTTGATGTGCTCATCAATGTGGTCAGCCAGAGCCTTGTCGAGCTTCAGCTCTTCCACGACCTTCTCATCCCGCTCGAACACAGCTTGACCGCATACCAGCGCAGGAAGCGGTCATCGACTTTGCCCTGGATGGACTCCTCGATGTGAGCGATGCAATGGCGTGCTCAACGCTGCCGGTAAAGACGTGGGGCAGCTCACCGGCCTTCTGCTTCTGGGCAGCGGCAACCGCAGCCTTGGCAGCAGCCTCGGTGCCCTCGCCCTTCAGTGCGCTGATCTCAACAGCCTGGCAGCCCAGCTCTGCGCTAAGCTTCTTCAGGTCGATCTGGTCCCCGTTCTTGCGGACCAGGTCGATCATGTTCACGGCGACCACCACGGGAATACCCAGCTCGGTCAGCTGAGTGGTCAGGTACAGGTTACGCTCCAGGTTGGTACCGTCAATGATGTTCAGGATGGCATCAGGCTTTTCATTGACCAGGTAACCACGGGCCACAACTTCTTCCAGGGTGTAGGGGGACAGGGAGTAAATGCCGGGCAAGTCCTGAATGACCACATCCTCGTGGCCTTTCAACTTGCCCTCCTTCTTTTCCACCGTAACGCCCGGCCAGTTGCCGACAAACTGATTTGAGCCGGTCAGCGCGTTGAACAGCGTCGTCTTGCCGCAGTTCGGGTTGCCGGCTAGTGCAATTTTAATGCTCATTGCATTACCCTCTCTTCTCTAGTTGGAATCAAACCAATTCGATCATCTCGGCGTCAGCCTTGCGCAGGCTCAACTCGTAGTTGCGCACGGTCAGCTCCATGGGGTCGCCCAGAGGGGCTACCTTGCGGACATAAACTTCCACGCCCTTCGTGATGCCCATGTCCATGATCCGGCGCTTGACGGGGCCTTCGCCGTGCAGACGCGCGACGGTGGCAGTTTCGCCGACCTTAACATCTTTCAAAGTCTTCATAAATAGTCCTCCTCTACTTGTCTTTATTCAGCGACTATTCCAGTTTCGGAGCAGCTCCCAAACAGCGTGCTGCGCTGTTCAGCCGATCATAATGCGATTTGCCATCGTCCTGTCGAGTGCCAGGCGGCTTTCCTTGAGCCTGTACGATCAGGTTGCCTGCAATCTCGTTGACGACCGTTACCTCACTGTCCACCACAAAACCCAGCTCTGCCAGGTGCTGCCGGATCTCGTCCTTGCCGGTGATTTTTTTTATGGTCACGGTCTCGCCCGCTTTTGCCATTGTCAAAGGCATCATAACATTCCACTCCCTTTTTCATACTGTTTGTGGGCTGCTGATGCACCGGAACAGTTAGTCAGTCGTGACTACCAGCGTCGATAGTTTATACTTACTAACCTTTTATGTCAATAGTTTTTTTTCATATTTAAAAGTTAGTTCATATGAACAGACAATTTTTCTGCCCAAATATCCCAGTTTTTTTTATCACAATCAACAACAACTAACTCAAATTCCTGAGCAAAAGTTAGCCATTGTTTATATTTTACCGTCATTTTTTCTATCCATAAAATGACACAGCCGCCCGATGCAGTGGTCAAGGCTGCAACGGACGGCCGCGTGTCAAAAAACCGGAGGATTTTCTTCCCGCCGGAGCGTGGGTTTGTTCCGGTGGGTGCCAGGATAAAAAAAGAGAGTATTGGTAGAGAATGACTTGTCAAGCCGCCACAGCAAGGCGGAAAATGGGCGTACCCTCATGGAACAGGCGCAGATACACTTTGGTGCACTTGTTCAATTGGGCAAACAGGCGCTCGGCGGCATCACGGTCGCCGTAGGCCTTCCAGCAGCCGCAGCAGGTGAAGTTGCGGCCCTCATTTTCGATAAAGCCCACCACATCGGTGAGCGGATAACCAAGAAACACACCGATCTCATGGGGAAAATCGGCTTCGCAGCACAGCCGCCGGGACAGCTGCCGCAGCATACCGTCACAATCGGAAGCATCTTCCGGCAGGGCATAGCCCTCGCGTTGCAGGAACTCCCGCACCGCCTCATCGGCCAACACCTGACGCAGGCGGCTCTCGCGGTAAACATAAATGAGATACCGGTGGGTTTGAGCACAGCCCTTGAGGACCCGGACCTTCAGCCCCCTTCTCCCCCAGCTGGTCATTCCAGCGGTGCACCCGGGCAGCCAGGTCGGCGCAGTCGCGGGTCTCATAGCGGAACAGGCCTGCCGGTTTCAGGCTGGCCAGCACCGGGGCACATTGCTCGATCATGACCGTTTCAAAATTACGCTCCATGGCTGCTTTCCCTCCGCTTTTATCCATTTGAGGAACAGCGTTCCCCGCTGCACCGCATTCTATGCAGGCGCAGCAGTTAGATATTTCTAACCTTAAACTCTAAAAAGAATGCGGCACAGACCATTTGCCTGCTGACCGCTTTGCGGTTAGTTACTTCTAACGTGGCATTATCTTACCACAGCATTGGGGTGGTGTCAAGGGGTTTTGACAAGTTTTCTGCATCAAACTTTTTGCGAGTGTTGCGGCGTGTCGAAATTCATGGTATAGTATAGTCAGCCGCCCGCAAAGGCGGCGAAGGCGCTGTGTCCAAAACGCAGGCGGCAGCCCACTTGCCGGTACCTAGGTGCCGCCCGGGAATGGCTGGTTTCTTGAAGAGTTGCCCGCTCCCCGGATGCCCAAGGGCGGAAAGGGGGTGAGGACCATGAGTTTTTCGGATGTTGCAGTTTTGCTGACATTGATCGGTGGAACGATTTTTTGTAACGTTTCAGATTACATGGAAAATCGCCACAAGCGATAAAAAACGCAAGAAAAAAAAATGACCGCCTCGAAGTTCCCCAACCCAGAGCGGTCATTTTTCTTGACTAATATGGCAAGGGGCTAGTCGTTTGCGGCCAGCGCCTTTTCTATTTGTAGTATAGTCAATTTTTAACGATTTGTCAAGGATGTGTTCCCTATGCTTTCAACCACCATTTCCCCTCTCGTGGAAAAACTCTCCAATTTTCTCTCTGCCCATCCCGATCGCCCGGTGCTGGTGGCGCTGGACGGCCGGTGCGGCAGCGGCAAAACCACGCTGGCAGCACAGCTGGCCCGGCAGTTTCCCCAGAGCATCACGGTGCATACCGATGACTTCTTCTTATCTTCCCCCAGCCAGCCGTGTGGCAAACTGGGAGCAGATCCCTTGCGCCAACATGGACTTGGAGCGTCTGCGTGCCCAGGTGCTCACCCCCGCCCGGGCCGGGCAGGCAATCCCCTACCGTGCCTACTCCTGCCGGGCGGGTGCCTACCTGCCGGAACAATGCTTTGCGCCCCAACCACTGGTCATCGTGGAGGGCAGTTACAGCTGCCACCCCACCCTTGCGGACTGTTATGATCTGAAGGTTTTCGTCACCTGCTCCAAGGAAGAGCAGGCCCGCCGTCTGCTGGCGCGGGAGGGAGAACGCTATTCCGGCTTCACCGCCCGGTGGATCCCGCTGGAAGAGGGGTATTTCGAAAAATTCCAGATCGAGCAGACCGTTGACTTTATCCTTGATACGACCTGTTAACTTTTTGCAAATTCCAGCGCTTTGCCCCTGCAAACCTGCTGCAAAATATGTTATAGTTAGGATGGAACAATAATTTTTTCAAGGCAAGGGAGCAGCATATGGAACATTTTGTGCAGTTTGAGGATGTTTCCAAATATTATCAGACCGGCAGTGTCCGCATTGCGGCGGCCGATCACCTGAATTTTTATGTAGACAAGGGCGAGTTTTGCATCATTGTGGGCCCGTCCGGCGCAGGTAAGACCACCCTGCTGAACATTTTAGGCGGCATGGACACCTGCGACGAGGGCCATGTCTGGCTGGATGGGCAGGATGTGAGCCACTTTTCCGAAAAAGAGCTCACCACCTACCGCCGGTATGATGTTGGCTTCGTCTTCCAGTTCTACAATCTGGTGCAGAATCTGACTGCACTGGAAAATGTGGAGCTGGCCAGCGAGATCTGCCGCGACCCGCTGGACCCCGCCGCCACGCTGGAAAGCGTGGGCCTCGGCGAACGGCTGAACAACTTCCCGGCCCAGCTCTCGGGCGGCGAGCAGCAGCGCGTTTCCATTGCCCGGGCGCTGGCCAAGAACCCCAAGCTCCTGCTCTGCGATGAGCCCACCGGCGCGCTGGACTATAAGACCGGCAAGCAGGTGCTGGCCCTGCTCCAGCGCACCTGCCGCGAGACGGGCCGCACCGTCATCGTCATTACCCACAACACGGCCCTGACGGCCATGGCGGACCGGATCATTCAGGTCAAGAGCGGACAGATCCTGTCCAACAAGGTCAACGAACACCCGGTGCCGGTGGAACAGATCGAGTGGTGACCGCTATGCAGAAAAGCTATCGTAAAAATATCCAGCGTGACTTCCGGAGCAATCTGAACCGGTTCCTTTCCCTGTTTGGCATCGTGGCGCTGGGCGTCATGATGCTGACGGGTCTGGTCAGCTTTGCCCCCAGTATGCGCACCGCCGGGCAGAAGTACTATGTCCAGCAAAATGTGTTCGATTTGCGGGTGCTCTCCACGCTGGGCCTTTCGGAATCGAGATCTCTCCGCCATTGCCGCCACGGAGGGCGTGAGCGCCGTGATGCCCGTGAAGTATCTGGACACCCGAGGGCCGCTGGTCAAGCTCTACTGACGGAGCCGTGCTGCGGGTGCAGCAGCTTCCCGCCGACCCGGCTGCGGATACCGAGGCCAATATGAACCGCCTGACCCTGCTGGAGGGCCGGATGGCCGAAACCGCCAACGAGTGTGTGGTGCAGGTGCTGGGCCACGCGGACCCCATCCCGCTGGGCACCGTGGTCACCCTGCCCGAGGATACCGATGACATCCGCCGCACCGAATATACCGTGGTGGGCCAGGTGCAGGACCCCCAATATTTTTCTGCCACCCAGGAGACCAGCACCGTCGGCGACGGCATCCTGGATGCTCTTGTGTTCGTGCAGGACGGTGAATTGACCGCAGATTATTATACCGTCTGTTATCTCAAAGTAGCAGATGCCGCACAGTATGATAATTACAGCGATGAATACCAGACCGCTGTGGATACTGTGGCTGACCGGCTGGATGCCATCAGCAAGGAGCACTGTGTGGCCCGCCGGGCCCAGCTTATCGAGGATGCCACCACCCAGCTGGACGATGCCAAACAGACCTACAACGAACAGAAGGCCGAGGCCGAGCGCCAGTTTGCACAAGCCGAGCAGAAGCTGACCGACGCGCAGCGGGAGCTGGATGCCGCCAAGGCCCAGCTGGATGCAGGCGAAGCCGAGCTTGCCGCCCAGAAGGCCGCCCTGCCCGATACCATGCAGAGCGGTGCCGCCACGCTGGTGAGCAGCGAAGATCAGGTATTGGAATTTGAGGATCAGCTTCAGCAGATCCAGCTGCTGGTCAACCTGAAACAGGTGGCTGACCCCCTGCTGGGCTATGCCGAGACCGCCCTGAACAACGCCCAAAAGGCGCTGGATGAGGCCGAGCCCGAGGACGAGGAATACACCGAGCTGCGGGACGCGCTTGCCAAGGCACAGGCCGCCTACGATAACATCAAGGGCCAGCTGGACGGTTATCAGGCCCAGCTGGATGCCGGCAAGCAGCAGATGTATGCCAAAGGGCTCATCTCCTCGCCCAACCTCTCCAACACCGACCTTGTCACCGAAGCCAAAGCCGCCCTGCGCAGCATGAAGGTACAGCTGCTGCAGGGCCAGCTCCAGCTGAGCACCGGTACTGCCACCGCCTACACCCAGTTTGAGGCCGCCCGCGCCCAGCTGGACGAGGGCTGGGCACAGTACCAGTCCGGTCAGGAACAGCTGAACGAACTTCCCGCACCGAATACGAGACCCAGAAGGCCGATGCAGAGCAGAAACTCGCCGAAGGCCAGCAGCAGATCAACGATGCGGAAGAGAAGATCGCGGACATCCAGAACGGCGAGTGGTATGTTCTGGACCGAGGCAGCACCCTGAGCCTTGTCACGCTGGAACAGTATGCTGACCGGATGGCTGCCATTGCCCGGGTGTTCCCGGTGTTCTTCTTCCTGGTGGCGGCGCTGGTGGCTTCCACCACCATGACCCGCATGGTGGACGAGAACCGCCTGCAGATGGGCACCCTCAAGGCGCTTAAGGGCTACTCCAACGCCAGCATTGCAGGCAAGTACTTACTGTACGGCATTGCCGCCAGCGTTCTGGGCAGCATCGTGGGCATTGCCGTGGGCTTTGTGGTGTTCCCCACCATCTTCTGGTACGCCTACCGCACTATGATGTTCTCCCTCCCCACCTTTACCCTGCACTTCTACCCGGGCCTGGCACTGGGCAGCATGGCCCTCAGCGCGGCGGTCATCGGCCTTGCCACCCTGCAGGCCTGCCGCGCCAGCCTCAAGGAAAAATCCGCCGCCCTGCTGCTGCCCCGTGCGCCTGCAGCGGGCAAGCGCATCCTCCTTGAATATCTCACCCCGTTGTGGAAGCGGATGAGCTTCTCCCAGAAAACCACCGCCCGCAATTTGTTCCGCTATAAAAAGCGCTTCTTCATGACAGTTCTGGGCGTGGCAGGCTGCACGGCGCTGCTGCTCATCGGCTTCGGCATTCAGGACTCCATCCTGCCCATGCTGACCAAGCAGACCACCGAGCTGAACCACAGCGACCTGACCATCTCCCTCAGCGACGAAAAGGCGCTGACCATGGAGAACGGTCTGGCCGACCTGCTGGATTCCAGCAGCGGGATCACCAGCTGGGGCCGCTTCTACACCAAGAGCGTCACCCTCTACAACGCCGACGGTGAAAAAGAGACCATCAGCCTCGTTGCCGCCGAAGACGAGAGCCAGATGACCGATTACTTCACCTTCCGCACCCGGCAGGGCCACAAGGCCATTGCCTTTGACGATTCCAGCGTCATCCTGACCGAAAAACCGCCGCTGAAAAGCTGGGGCTTTCGGTGGGCGACAGCTTTGAGGTGGAGACCACCGACGGCGGGCGCAAATCCCTGACCCTGACCGGCATCACCGAAAACTATGTCTTTACCCGGCTGTACCTCTCGCAGGCGCAGCTCAAAACGCTGAACGGCGGTGCTCTGCCCGCCTGGAACGCCGTTTACGGTCGACCGACTGCCCCACCGATGCAGCCCGCGCGCTCCCTCTCCTCCGCCATTCTGGCCTGCAACTATGTCAGCTCCGTCTCCTTCATCGAGGACACCACCCAGATGTTCGATGGCCTGATCGGCTGCCTGAACTATGTGGTCATGCTGGTCATCGTCTGCGCTGCCGCATTGGCCGCCGTGGTGCTCTACAACCTCATCAGCGTCAACCTGGGTGAACGCAAAAAGGAGCTGGCCACCATCAAGGTGCTGGGCTTCTACGACAAGGAGGTCTACCGCTACATCTTCCGCGAGATCGACCTGCTGGCTCTCATCGGCTCCCTGGTGGGTCTGGTGGTGGGCATTCCCCTGCACCAGTTCATCATCCGCACTGTGGAAATGGACCAGATGATGTTCATCCGTTCCATTGCCCCCCGCAGCTTTGTGTTCAGCGTGGCGCTCACCATGCTCTTCAACTTTGCCGTCTGCCTGCTCATGCGCCGCCATGTCCGCCAGATCAGCATGGTGGAAAGCATGAAAGCGCCGGAATAATTCCCTTACAGACAGAACAACGCCCGCCGGGTGTGGTACTTCTCGTACCGCCCGGCGGGCGTATTGTTTTTGCGTTCTACAGCCGCGGTCTCAGCCGCCCAGATAAGCGTTGCGGACGCGCTCATTGGTCAGCAGCTCGGCACCGGTGCCGTCCATGACCACGCGGCCCGTCTCCAGAACATAGGCGCGGTCGGCCACGGAAAGGGCCATCTGTGCGTTCTGCTCCACCAGCAGGATGGTCATGCCTTCCTTGTGGATATCGCGGATGATATCAAAGATCTCCTGCACCAGCAGCGGCGAAAGACCCATGGAAGGCTCATCCAGCATCAGCATGGAGGCGTTGCTCATCAGAGCGCGGCCCATGGCCAGCATCTGCTGCTCGCCGCCGGACATGGTACCGGCCAGCTGCCTGCGGCGCTCCTTCAGGCGGGGGAAGAGAGTGAACACCTTCTCCTTGTTGGCCGCAATGGTGGAAGCGGGCTGGGTGTAGGCCCCCATGTCCAGAGGTTTTTCCTCCACGGTCATGTGCAGGAACACATGACGGCCTTCCGGCACATGGGCCAGGCCCGCCTCGACGATCTTGTGCGCGCGGACGCCCTTGATGCTCTTGCCCTTGTACAGCACATCACCCGTTTTGGGGTGCAGCAGGCCGGAAATAGTCTTCAGAGTGGTGGATTTGCCTGCGCCGTTGGCGCCGATGAGGGTGACGACCTCGCCCTCGTGGACCTCGAAGGAGACGTTCTTCACGGCGTGGATGCTGCCATAATAGACGTTGATATTGTCTACTTTCAGCAAAGTCTGTGCCATCTGTTCAGCCCTCCTTCTTGCCCAGATAGGCCTCAATGACCTGGGGATTGTTGCGGATCTCGTCCGGGGAGCCCTTGGCGATGATGCGGCCAAAGCTGAGCACGGCGATGCCCTCGCAGATGCCCATAACGAGGCTCATATCGTGCTCGATGAGCAGGATGGCGATGTGGAACTGATCGCGGATGCGGCGGATGGTTCTCGGTCAGCTCAGCGGTCTCCGAGGGGTTCATACCCGCGGCAGGCTCATCCAGCAGCAGCAGCTTGGGGCTGGTGGCCAGCGCACGCATGATCTCCAAACGGCGCTGTGCGCCGTAGGGCAGGCTGCCGGCCTGTGCATCGGCGATGTCGGCCATGTGGAAGATATCCAGCAGCTCGAAAGCGCGTTCGGTGCAGTGCTTTTCCTCTTTCCAGTAGTTGGGCAGGCGGATGAGGGAGGAAGCCAGATCGTACTTCATGGACTCATGCAGGCCCACCTTGATGTTGTCGATGACGCTCATCTCCTTGAACAGACGGATGTTCTGGAAGGTACGGGCGATGCCCATCCGGTTGACCTGATAGGTCTTTTTTGCCCGCCGTAGGCATTCCATCGATCAGGATGGAGCCGCGGGTAGGCTGGTAAACATTGGTCAGCAGGTTGAACACCGTGGTCTTGCCGGCACCGTTGGGGCCGATCAGACCGGTGATCTCGGTGCGGCCGATCATCAGGTTTGAAGCCATCCACGGCGGTCAGGCCGCCGAAGTCGATGCCCAGCTCCCGCACGTCCAGAATGGGCTTTTTGTCCTTGTCGCGGTCGGTCAGGAAGCCGCCGGAGGGCACACTGTTTAACTTGGTCTGGAACTCACTCATGGTCATCGCCCTCCTTTTTTTTTTTGCTTGCCAAACAGGACACGCTCCACAAGGCGGCTCATGGAGAAGTCGTAGCTGCCCAGCAGTCCGCCCGGACGGAAGATCATCATCAGGATCAGCACCAGCGAGTAGATGACCATGCGGTAGCTGTCGAAACTGCGGGTGGCCTCCGGCAGGATGGTCAGCACGGTAGCGGAGAGGATGGAACCCAGCATGGAGCCCATGCCGCCCAGAACCACCATGACGAGGATCTCGATGGACTTCATGAAGCCGAAGGTGGAAGGGTCCAGAACGCCCAGATAGCAAGCGTACAGACCACCGGCCAGACCGGCAAAGGCAGCAGAGAAAAGGCGAAGGCCATGACCTTATAATAAGTAGTGTGGATGCCGCAACTCTCGGCAGCGATCTCGTTGTCGCGGATGGCGAGGACGGCGCGGCCATGGCGGCTCTTCATCATCGCATGGATGGCGAAGCAGGTGATGACCACACAGAGGAAAACATTGGCGAAGTTGGAGTACTTGGGGATGTTCTTGAGGCCCTTGGAGCCGTAGAACAGGCTGTATCCCAGCACATCGTCGATGTTGTTCAGGGTGATGCGGATGATCTCGCCGAAGCCCAGGGTCAGGATCGCCAGATAGTCACCGGTCAGACGGAGAGCCGGGACGCCGATGAGGACGCCGAACAGGCCCGCCATCACGCACGCCAGCGCCAGACCGAGGGCAAAGAGAGATACCGCCCGGCAGCGGGCAGTACTTGGTGAACAGGGCGCAGGTGTAAGCACCCACGGCCATGAAACCGGCGTGGCCCAGCGGCAGCTGACCCAGATAGCCGGTGGCAACGTTCAGGGGGAGACCGCCAGAATGATGTTGATGCCCACGGTCATGAGCACCTTATTCTGGTAAGTGGAGAGCATGTTGCCGGTCATGTAGGAAAGGGCCAGGAACAACAGCACCACCAGCACGGCGTTCATGAGGTAGCGCACGGGCATTTTGATCGTTTTGCGATTCTTGTTCATCTTCATGCCCTCCTTACACCTTTTCCTGCACCTTGCGGCCAAGGAAGCCCGTGGGCTTGAACAGCAGCACGATGATGAGGATGGCGAACGTGACGGCGTCCTTCCAAGCGGAAAGGCCGATGGCGGAAACAAAGCACTCGCACAGGCCGATGGCGATACCGCCGATCATAGCGCCCGGCATGGAACCGATGCCGCCCAGAACGGCGGCAACGAAGGCCTTCAGGCCCAGCATGGAACCCATGGTGGGCGTTGCCTGCGGGTAGGAGCAGCAGTACAGCACCGAGCCGATACCGGCCAGCGCGGAGCCCACCGCAAAGGTAAAGGAGATGAAAAGTGCTGTTGACATTGATGCCCATCAGGCGGGCAGCGTCCATATCCTCAGACACGGCGCGCATGGCCTTGCCCAGCTTGGTTTTCTGCACCAGGAAGGTCAGCACCAGCATGGACAGCACGGTGACCACCAGCGTGATCACGGAGGTCAGGCCCAGGGGCACACTGCCGATCATAAAGGTCTTGTTGCCGTAGTAGGAAGGGATGACCTTCGCGCCGGAACCCATCACCAGCTCAGCGGTGTACTCCAGGAAGAAGGAGACACCAATGGCTGTGATCAGCAGGGAGATGCGGGGCGCGTTGCGCAACGGGGTGTAGGCGACCTTTTCGATCACCACGCCCAGCAGAGTGCAGGTAATAATGGTGGCGCACACGGCCGTCACCGGGCCAAGGCCCAGCTGGTTCATAACGAACCAGGACATGTATGCACCCACCATGATGACATCGCCGTGGGCAAAGTTCAGCAGCAGGATGATGCCGTACACCATGCTGTAACCCAGTGCGATCAGTGCATAGATGCTGCCAAGGGACAAGCCGTTGATCAGCTGACTAAAGAACACTGTCATTGGATGGACACTTCCTTTCTTTCTACCAAAAAAGCGGAGACAACCTGTTCCGGCGGCCTCCGCAAGGGTACATCATTCTCTGGTTCCGGCATTCAGGCCGCACACCGGTGCGCGGCGCAGAAGCGGGATCAGAACATTTCCTTCAGTTCGGGCTTGCCGTCCACGTAGGTCGGATCGCAGTCTTCTTGACGGGATCATGGTGCTCATCAAAGGTAAAGGTGCCGGTGATGCCCTCAATGGTGCCGGAGGCAATGGCATCGTTGACAGCCTGCTTGTACTCATCGGTACCGGCCTCCAGGCCGGCATCCTCAGCAGCCTGCACGCCGTAAACGACGGTCTTTGCTGCATCGTAGCCCAGAGGAGAGAAGCCGTTGGGGTACTCCTCACCGTACTCTGCCTTGTAGGCATCCTCAAACTCGGAGTTGGAGCCCTTTGCAGTGTAGTTGGCGCAGAAGTAAGTGTCCTTCAGCTGATCGTTGGAGGCGTAGCCTTCCAGACCATCCCAGCCGTCGCCGCCCAGGAAGGGAACATTCAGGCCGACGCTCTCAGCCTGAGACAGGATCTGGCCCACTTCCTCGTAGTAGTTGGGGCAGAACACGGTCTCGGGGCCCTTGCCCATGATGCTGGTCAGCTGGGTCTTGAAGTCCACGTCGCCATCGGAGTAGCTCTCCTGATCGACAATGGTGCCGCCCAGGCTCTCGAACTCGTTGACAAAGTTCTCGGCCAGACCCTCGTTGTAGTCAGCGCCCTTCTTGAAGATGACGGCGGCCTTGGTGTAGCCCAGCTTCTGGTAAGCGTAGTCCGCCATCTTGATGCCCTGGAACGGGTCGGTAAAGGTGGCACGGAAGACATTCTCATACACGGTGTCGGTCTCGGCATCGTAAGTAACGGCCTCAGCGGTAGCGGAAGCAGTGACCATGGGCATGTTGTAATCTGCGCTTCTCGGCAGCAACTGCCAGGGGTGGGGGGTGGTGACATCGCCCACCAGAGCGGTGATGCCCCCTCGTCCACCATCTTGGTGAAGCAGTTGACAGCCTGCGTAGCATCACCCTGCTCATCCTCGGTCAGGATCTCGATCTGCTTGCCATTGATGCCGCCGTTGGCGTTGACCTGCTTCAGGTACAGGGAAGCGCCGTTGACAACGGCCTGGCCGTAAACGGAAACGTTGCCGGTCAGGGGGGCCCATCACGCCGATCTTGATGGTATCACCGGAAGCAGCGGCAGAGCCTGCAGCGGATGCGGCAGTGGAAGAAGCGGCAGTGCTGGAAGAGGAACCGCCACAGGCGGTCAGGACACCGGCAGCAGCCACGACACCGGCAGCGGTCAGAAAGTTGCGGCGAGAGATCATCTTTTTCATAATACAATATCCTCCTGTTGGAAGTTTTTTGTGTGATAGATGCACAAAGCAGGGCGCTTCCCTCAAAGCCGCCCTGCTTTTGTGTGTGTATTCATTATAGTCTCGCCGGGCGGGTTGTGCAATTCACAAACCGTCCATAGTTTTTGGGGCATTTTCAGGCATTTTATGTGAAAGCCACCAAAAAAATCCATGTTGTTTTTGGTTATTTTTTCATTTTGTTCACTTTGTTTCATCGTGAAATGAAGGGCTTTCACCCATGTCAAAAAAAAAGTTACAGCGTCGTTTTTTTTCTTCTGCCTGCCGGTAAATAGAGGTACGATAAAACACCATGGAGAGCACGGTGCCCACAAGGCTGTCGGCAATGTTGTAGAACTGCTGGATACGCACCCGCCCCGGCGGGCATCCTATCAATGTTTACAGCAGCAAACATCCGCAGACCCTCTTGCGCAAGGGTGCGGGACGTGGTAGGATAAAGGCAGTTAGTTAGTTTTGACTATCTATATAATATCTCATCGAAGATCGGGAGGTTACTGTGATGAACTATCTGGAAATTGAATCTGTGATCGGCCGCGAGATCCTGGACTCCCGCGGAAATCCCACCGTTGAGGCCGAGATCACTCTGGCCGACGGCACGGTTGCCCGCGGCTGTGCCCCCTCCGGTGCTTCCACCGGCGAGTTCGAGGCTCTGGAGCTGCGCGACGGCGACAAGGGCCGCTATCTGGGCAAGGGCGTCACCAAGGCTGTGGAAAACATCAACACCGTCATCGCTGACGCGGTGGTGGGCATGGATGCCTCCGACATCTATGCCATTGATGCCGCCATGCTCCGGGCCGACGGCACCAAGGACAAATCCAATCTGGGCGCAAACGCCATTCTGGCGGTCTCCATTGCCGCCTGCCGCGCTGCCGCCGCTTCTCTGGAGATGCCTCTGTACCGCTTTCTGGGCGGTGTGAATGGCAATCGCCTGCCTGTGCCCATGATGAACATCCTGAACGGCGGCGCACACGCTACCAACACCGTGGACACGCAGGAGTTTATGATCATGCCTGTGGGCGCGCCCAGCTTCAAAGAGGCCCTGCGCTGGGTGCGCCGAGGTGTTCCACGCTCTGTCCTCCATCCTGAAGGCCAGGGGCCTGGCCACCTCCGTGGGCGATGAGGGCGGCTTTGCCCCCAACCTGTCCAGCGATGAGGAGACCATCGAGACCATTCTGGCCGCCATCGAGAAGGCCGGTTATCAGCCCGGCAGGGACTTCATGCTGGCCATGGATGCCGCTTCCTCCGAGTGGAAGAGCCCCAAGGGCAAGGGCTTTTACAAGCTGCCCAAAGCCGGCACCGAGTACACTTCCAGCGAGCTGATCGCACACTGGAAGAGCCTGGTGGAGAAGTACCCCATCATCTCCATTGAAGATGGCTTGGATGAAGAGGACTGGGAAGGCTGGCAGGAGATGACCCGGGAACTGGGCGGCAAGGTCCAGCTGGTGGGCGACGACCTGTTCGTTACCAACACCGAGCGTCTGGCCAAGGGCATCCAGCTGGGTGCAGGCAACGCCATCCTGATCAAGCTGAACCAGATTGGTTCTGTTCTCCGAGACGCTGGAGGCCATCAAAATGGCCCACAAGGCCGGCTACACCGCCATTGCTTCTCACCGTTCCGGCGAGACCGAGGACACCACCATTGCTGACCTGGCCGTTGCCCTGAACACCTGCCAGATCAAGACCGGTGCCCCCAGCCGCAGCGAGCGCGTTGCCAAGTATAACCAGCTGCTCCGCATCGAGGAGGATCTGGGTGCAAGTGCCGTTTACCCCGGCATGGCCGCCTTCAACGTTAAGCGCTGATCTCCGCGGCTGCAATCTGCTTTCTTTCCTGTTTCCGCAAAAGAGGGTCGCTGCACATTGCTCCGTGCAGCGGCCCCTCTTTCTGTTTTGATGGCTCACCCTCTCAGTCTCGCTGACGCTCGCCAGCTCCCCCAAAGGGGGGAGCCAAGGGCAATCCCAGATATTGCAGCATCTGTCCTCTGTGATGTCTTGCCTCTCCCTTCGGGAGAGGTGGCATTGCGCAAGCAATGACGGAGAGGGTGAGGATGCTTTCCTTTTCAATTCACTCTCAGCTGCCGTTTGGCTGTCTGCAGCGCTCTGCGCAGGGGGCGGTAGAGCAGCAGCATGATAACAAAATTCCCCATGCCGTGCATGGCATCGTAGGAAAGGCCGCTGAGCCACCAGCTCAGGGCAAAGGCGGGCGTTTTGGCAAACAGATACACCGCCGCGCACAGCCCGCCGAAGCACAGGCCGTACAGCCCGCTGAGCACCGCCCAGAAAAGGGCGTAGTCCATGCGGCGCAGCAGCCATGCCAGCAGCGCCAGCAGATACCACACATACAGGTACATCACCCACCACAGGCCAAAGCCGTACAGCACGCCCTGCAGCAGGATAAATACCGTGATAGCGCCGGGCGTCTCCCGGGGCAGTTCCAGCGCAAACAGGATGATGAGCAGGCTTACCGGCTCCAGATTGGGCAGACCGCTCATGGCTTGCTTGCTCACCACCAGCAGCGCACCCATCAGGCCGCTGAGCACCAGCCGCAACACCCGAGTGTGCAGCGCCACCGGCTTTTTAGCCCTTGGTGTAGGTAAAGGCATAGCTGTCACCATCGTGGAGTTCGTCTGCCACGCCCACCGTGGTCATCTCACCGGCAGCATCGGTCAGGCACCACCAAGCCTGATCTTTATTATAGTCGGCGGTCTCGCCGTTCACGGTGGTCACAAAGCCTGCAGCAGCCTCCTCTTCGCTGATGAGACCGGCTTCCACCAGAGCATCGCTCAGCTTCTCGCCATCGGTCACTTCCAGCGTAAAGGTCTGGCTCTCGCCATCCGCACCGGTCACGGTAAATTCTGCCTTGACCTTGGCATCCTCGGCCTGACCGGAAGCAGCCTCAGAGGAAGCGGCTTCACTGGAAGCTGCCACAGAGGACACGGCCTCAGAAGAGGCGGCACTGGAAGCCGTGCTGGAAGCTGCACCGCAGCCTGCCAGCAGCCCGGCAGCCAGAGCGGCACTGATCACAACGGCCAGAAATTTATGCATGGTTTTCATAGAAAAAGAACTCCTTTGTTTGTTTTCCGCGCGCCCTGCGCGCAGGGTCTATCATATCATGGGTGCGCCCAAAAATCAAGGCACAGCGCAGTTACGATGATGCACCAGCGCTGTGCCGTTGTGTTTTATTTCAGGATGCCTTTTCCAACGGGTCAACGACCACCGGACAGGTCTCATACAGCTCTATCGGGTCAAGGTCAATACAATTGCAAGGGTCCATGTCACCGCTCACATCCCATGCCGCCGTGTCATTCAGCACCGTCAGCCGGTCACGGAAATAATCCGGGTCGCGCATAGGCTCGAACACTCCCCCCAGCTGCAACAGGGGCTTTGCATCATACAGGCGGACAGAGCCATCACTGAAATACAGGTAGATGGTAAAATCTTCTCCTGCAACAGCCTGCAACACTTTTGGAATATATTCCATACTGTACTCCCCCTTTCAGATCAATGGTGCCACATGATTCAAAGGCTTTGCATCCCTGGCAAGTTCCCAATTCTGCATCAACTCATCTTGATGCAGCTCACACCATGCCAGAATCAATTTCAACTGGCGACTGGGCAATGCACCACGGATAACACAGGAGTGCTGAATATCCACCAGTGCTTTACATCCACCATATTCCGCATGGAAATGCGGTGGGTTATGGTCACTGTAAAACATTGTGATCCGAATCCCGCAAAACAAACTGATCTCCGGCATTGTTCCGCCCTCCTGTCACGCCCAGTATAACACAGCTTCGTGCGTTTTGTCCATCAATTTTCCAAAAACGCCTTCTGGTAGCTTGCAAAGGCACCGATCTGGTTGGCCTCGCTCAGGAACCGGCAGGGCACGATCTCCGGGCGGGGCAGGCAGCGGGCCTGCGCTTCGCTGAAGGGATGGCCCCGCAGGATGTACTCCTCATACACCTCGTTCAGGGTCTCCACAAGGATGGGCTGCTTGCTGATGCCGCCGCCGATGGCCACCTTTTCCACATCCAGCAGAACGGTCAGGTTGTAGATCTGCACGGCAACGGCCCGGCAGAAGCTGCGCAGGGTCTCGTTGGCCTCGGTCTCCCCCGGCGTGGACCGCCTCAAAGAAGATGCGTCCATCCATGGGTGCATCGGCGGGCAGGCCCTTGCGGGCGCGGTAGCCGCTCAACAGGCCGCTGGTACTGCACTGGCAGGCAACGCTCTTTGTGGGGTCGCTCCAGGCGTCGGCGTTGGTGTTCATAAAGCTGTACTCGCCTGCCGTGCAGTCCCGGCCGCGCACCAGCTTCCCATCAGTGATCAGGCCGCCACCCACGCCGGTGCCGATGATGAACACCGCCGCGTTCCTGCAGCCCTTCAGCACACCCCGCTCCAGCTCTGCAATGGCGGCCGCTTTGCCGTCATTCTCGATCCAGACACGGCAGCCGCAGGCCTCGGCCAGCCGGGGGCCGACAGGCGTGCCCACATTGTAGGCCAGCGAGGTTGCTCCGCCGCCCCTGACCACACCCTGCTCGGCATCGATAAAGCCGGGCAGGCTCAGGGCAATGCCGTCCACCTCGTCCTTGTGGGGCAGGTAGATCTCCCGCAGAGTGTTCAGGAAGTGCTCCTGTGAATCCGCCGGGGTGGGCGTGCTGCCCGTATCGGTCCGGTTCAGCTGCTCATCCATCACAGAATACTTGATCCCGGTGCCGCCCACATCAAAAACCATTACTTTCATGTACAGACCCTCCTGCGCTTTTTTTCTATTATTATTGCAAATCGCTCTCCAAATGTAAAGAGCCATGCGCTCCGCCATGCCGGAAAACAAAAAAATCCCGCGCTGCGGCAAAGCAAAACGCAGCGCGGGAACGAAGATAGCTTAATTCAGGATCGTGTCAGCGCTCAGCGGGCGACAACATACTTGTGCAGGGTCTTGCGGACTGCGCCGTTGCCAGCGTACAGCTCCTTGACCATGCCCTCGATCTGCTCACCCAGGCCGACCTCGTACAGGTCAACACCGAACACATCGGCACGGCTGTACAGGTTCTTCAGGCAGCTGAAGTCCTGCTCGCCTTCCTTGACTTCCAGAGGAGCCACGATGGCCTGCAGCTCAGCCAGCATCGGATCAGGAGAGATCTCGAAGGCCTTGCCGTTGTCATCAATGCCCTTCAGGTAGCGGGCATAACCTGCCAGCACCAAGGGGATCAGCACCAGGTTGGACTTGTCCAGACCGCGTGCCTGATATGCCTTGATGGTCTCGCCGAAGCGGATGGCCAGCTTCTGAGAGGTATCGGTAGCGATACGCTGGGGAGCATCGGGCATGAAGGGGTTGGGCAGGCGGCGGTTGATGACAGCGCCGATGAACTCGTAGGGGTTCAGGACACCGGGATCAACGACCACGGGCATTGCCTCGATATAACCGATCTTCTGGATGAAGGGACGCAGATCCTCGTCGGCCATCTCGGCGCTGATGAGGGTGTAATTCAGCATGCAGCCGTAGATGGACATTGCGGTGTGCAGGGGGGGGTTCAGGCAGGTGCACACCTTCATCTTCTCGATCTTGTCAACGGTCTCGCGGTCGCAGTACAGCACACCGCCCAGTTCCAGCGGAGGACGGCCGTCGGTGTAGTGATCCTCGATGCACAGGTACTGGGTCTCCGCTGCGTTGACAAAGGGAGCAGTAAAGGTGTGCTTCTCGGTCACGATGGTGTAGTTGTCCTCAAAGCCGTCCTTGGCCAGCATATCCTGGACCTTTGCGTCGGGACGGGGGGGTGATTTTGTCGATCATGCTCCAGGGGAAGGTGATCTTGGTTTCGTCCTGAACGTATGCCAGGAACTCAGCGGGAACCAGACCCTGCTCGACCCACTTGGAAGCATAGGCGTGGACAGCGCTCTTGACCTTGTCGCCGTTGTGAGAGCAGTTATCCATGCTCTGAACGGTCAGGGGCAGCTTGCCGGCCTTGAAGCGCTCGTACAGCAGAGCTGTGACCTTGCCCATTGCCAGAACGGGGGTCAGGCCGCGCTCCAGGGTCAGCAGGAGCAACGCCGTAGCCCTTCTCGGTGATGGTGAAGGAGATCATCTGCAGGCTGGGGTTCTGGAAGATCTCGACCAGACGTGCCCAGTCCGCACCGAACGAGTAATCGGCTTTCAGGCTCTCGGTGACGGAAGCGATGACTTTCTTCTCGATGTCGCCGGTAGACTTCAGGCAGACCAGCAGGCTCAGGTTGTCGTAGGGCTGGTAAGCCTTGTCGATGATCTCGTAGTCAAAGCTCTCAGCAACAATGACGCCGCGGTCATACTTGCCGCTGTTCAGAGCCTCGTTGAGGATGGCAGCCGGGAAAGCGCGGAAGATGTTGCCGGCACCAAAGTGCACCCAGGTGGGTTCTGCATGGGTCTTGGCCTTGACAGCCTCCACGTCAAACTTGGGCAGCTCGTAGCCTTTTTTCTGCCCACTCGGCGGACAGATTGCCGTTCTTGATATCAGACAGCTTCATAATAGTACTCAGCCTTTCTTTTTCTCTTCATCCAGACGGTCCAGCAGATCCCAGACACCCAGCATGTACTGGATACCCAGGGCACGGTCATACTTACCGTAACCGGGGCGGCAGTTACCAGGACCTTCCTCCCACAGCTGACGGCCGTGGTCGGGGCGGATATAGCCCTCGTAGCCGCAGTCATGGTAGGCACGCAGGATCTCAATGATGCCGGTCTCGCCGCAGCAATCGCGGTGAGCGGCCTCGGAGAAATCGCCGTTGGGGAAGTGATGGATGTTGCGGATGTGAGCAAACGCGATGCGGTCGCAGTGCTTGCGGACGATCTCAGCCACGTTGTTGTTGGGGTTGGCGTTCAGGCTGCCGGAGCACAGGGTCAGGCAGTTGTACTCGTCGTCCACCATGCTCAGGAAGCGGTCGATGCTCTCAGCATCCACCAGCAGGCGGGGCAGGCCGAAGATATCCCAAGGGGGATCGTCCATGTGGATGGCCATTTTGATGTCGCATTCGCGGCAGGTGGGCATCAGGGCTTCGAGGAAGTACTTCAGGTTCTCCCAGAGCTTTTCCTTGGTGACAGGGGCGTAGGCCTTGAACAGCTCGTCCAGCTTTGCCATACGCTCGGCTCCCCCAGCCGGGGAACGTCATGTGATACTTCTCGGTAAAGGACATGATGTAATCAGCCATAGCCTTGTAGTCACCCTTGATCAGATCTTTCTGATAGAACAGGGCGGTGGAACCGTCGCCGACGGGATGGAACAGGTCGGTACGGGTCCAGTCAAAGACCGGCATGAAGTTGTAGCAGATGGTCTTGACACCGAACTTGGACAGGTTGCGGATGCACTGCTTGTAGTTCTCGATGTACTGGTCGCGGGTGGGCAGACCGATCTTGATGTCGTCGTGAACGTTGACGGACTCGACCACGTCCATATCGAAGCCGTAAGCGTGGATCTGGTCTGCGACCTTCTGGATCTCGTCGACCTCCCAGATCTCGCCGGGCATCTTATTGTGCAGCGCCCAGACGATGCTGGTCACGCCAGGGGAATCTGCTTGATGTCGCTGAGGGTGATGGGATCGTTGCCCTCACCATACCAGCGCCAACCCATTTTCATAGGCATAGTGGGTTCCTCCTTGTTTGTTGCTTTGCTTCTTAAATGCCGCGGCGGGTGCCGTGGCACATTCTTGCTTATATTCTAATATATCAGTTTCAAATTGGCAATTGACGTTTTGACAAGTTTTGATGTTTTTTCTTGTATACTTTACACAAAGAAACGGCCACACATGGGATTTTGCCCCCATCCGGCCGCAAAATACACACCTTTGGCAGTTTGACGAAAGGAATTTTTACCAGGTACCGCCGTTGCCGATAAAATAATCCGGGTGGGCGGCACGGGCCTGATCCACACTGAGCTTATACCGGTGCAGATGTTCGCTCAGCGCCCGGCTCACATCCTCCTCCGTTCCGTGGAGCACAGCTTCCAGGATGCGGGTGTGGGCGGCGCAGACGGATTTGTTTTCCTCGGTCTGCAGGCTGAACTTACGCAGCCGCTCGATGTGCTGGAAGGTGGACAGCATATGGTCGAAGTGCTCCTCCATCCCGCACAGCTCGAAGGCCCGGCGGTGGAAGGCATTGTCGAGGTCAAGCATCCGGGTCTCCCGGTTTTCAGTCTCCGGGTGGCTTTCCAGCACACGGTACTGCTCGATCAGCAGCCGGTAGGCTCTCTCCTGCTCGCCGGTCGCGGCCCCGGATGCGGTTCAGGATCTCTTTTTCCAGCGTGAAGCGGGCGAACTGCTCCATCTCCATCAGCTTGAGGTCGATGGGGGCCACATGGGTGCCGCTCTGGGGTTTGATCGTGACCATGTGCGCGATGTTGAGCATGATGAGCGCTTCCCGCATGGGGGGTGCGGCTGATGCCGAGCTCCTGCGCCAGCTCATGATCGTTGAGTTCATCGCCGGGTTTCAGTTCCATTGTAATGATACGGCTGCGGATGGTCTCGTAGGCTGCCTAGCGGGCGCTCCGAACTGCCATACTGTCTTCTTCCGCTCCTTTTGTGCTTCTGCACGCCTGTTTTTTTCTTTGCCATTTACTGATATATCAGTTCCGATTTTATTGTACCCCACACGCTTTGTCCGCGTCAATTGGGAAACTGCCAAAATTAGAAACTTTTTCTTGTCAATCCTGCCGCTTTTTCCACGGGCCATAAAGGATCACGCCCCACACAGCCGCCAGCGCCAGACCGCAGACCACATCAATGATGGAATGCTGCTTGGTGAACACGGTGGACGCACAGATCAGTGCAGCCCACACCCAGGCCGCTGCTTTGAGCCAGGGGCGCTGCTTTGTCAGCGTGCTGCCCGAAAAAGGCAATGGCCATGCAGGCCGTGCTCTGGCAGTGGATAGAGGGGCAGACGTTCACCGAAGCGTCGGCTTTCCAGATGAGCTGCATCAGAGTCATGGCAAAATTCTCCCGGCCGATGGCTTCCGCCGTGGGGCGGATGTCCAGTCCATTGGGCAGTACCATATATAAAATGAGGCAGAACGTCATGCCCGAGAACATCATCAGGCAGAGCTTGTCATAGCTGGCGGTGTCGTACCACCAGAGCAGGGCCGTCACGCCCGCCAGCAGCACGAACCAGCTGCAGTACGGGAAAATGAACCACTCGTTGAAGGGAATGAGGTCATCCACCGGGGAGTGGATGATGTATTTGGGGTCCGTGATGGTCAGATCCAGCCAGAAGAACCAGATGAGGTAAACCACCCAGTACAGCTGATACCACAGGTGGGGCTTGAGCCGCGTGCGCAGAGTCTTTGCGTTCATATTCTTTTCTCCTATAAAATCACTCGCCGCATAGCGAATATTTTAACACAGAACCGGCGCTTGCGCAAATATTCTTTATAGGATAAAATAAAAAGGTATCAGTCTCTCCGCCACCTATCGCGGCAGCTCCCCTGGCAGGGGAGCCATGTTTACGCTGCTGCCGGAGAGGTTCTTAAATCAAAGGAGAAACTATGTCACCTTCTACCCCCATCCGTCTTGTCGCTCTTGATCTGGACGGCACCCTGCTCAATTCCCAGAGCCAGATCTCCCCCCGCACCCGGCAGGCCATTGCCGATGCCGTCGGGCGCGGGGTCATCGTGCTGCCCTGCACCGGGCGGCCCCTTGCCAGCCTGCCGCCGTTGGTGGCGCAGCTGCCCGGCATCCGGTACGCCATCACCGCCAACGGTGCCGCTGTCTGGGATATGGGCACAGACCCGCTGGGTGCCGTATACAGCCGTTACTCCGATGCGGCCCGGCGGCAGACCCACCAGCCGGTCCGGCTCCTCCACCGCCCCATGCCGCCGGAGACCGCCAGGGAAGCTTTTGCGCTCTATCAGGAGTACCACGGCCCGCTGAGCATCTTTTCGGACGGGTGCGCCTATCTGGACGCGCCGGGTATGGAGCTGTTTCAAGCCCGGAAAAACCGGCACCTTTCCACCGAGGCCCGCCAGCCGGACGATGGCCGCTATCACGTTGTGCGTGACCAGCCCGAGTGGCTGAGCCGCCACGCCCACGAAGTGGAAAAGTTCTGCATGTTCTTCGACAGCGCGGAGATCGCGCAGGCAGCTCTCCCCCGCTTCCGGGCCCTGCCGGGCGTGGAAGCCGTGCAGGGGTCGCCGGACAATGTGGAGGTCACCGCCCAGGGCGTGGACAAGGGCACGGCCCTGCTGGCATTGGCAGACATGCTGGGCATCCCGCGGGAAGCCACCGCTGCCATCGGCGACAGTGAAAACGACCGCGCCATGCTGGCCCGGGCCGGTGTGGCCGCCGTGATGGCCAACGCCCTGCCCGAGATCCGGGCACTGGGGGATATCGTCAGCACCCGCGACAACGACCACGACGGCGTTGCAGAGCTGTTTGAGCGGCTCGTGCTGTGACCGTTGGGCATTTTTTTTGCAATGTATACAAGCTCTTATGCAAAACATTGTGCTTGTTGAGCATTACCAAAAGCGGCCGGGTCGTTTATACTAATACTGTGAACGTATGGTGGGGAGAGTGTGCCCCATCCGGCCCTGCCCCCCCCCCAGAGTGTCAAATAAAAAAAGGAGAAATGCGTTATGAATCCCATCGTTGAAAAGGTCTATCAGATCGGCATTATCCCTGTTATCGCCTTCAACAGCGTGGACGAGGCCCTGCCCCTGTGCAAGGCTCTGGCCGAGGGCGGTCTGCCCGCAGCCGAGGTCACCTTCCGCACTGCATGTGCTGAGGAGTGCATCCGCAAGATCCACGAAGAGATGCCCGAGATGCTGCTGGGTGCAGGCACTGTCCTGACCTGCGAGCAGGCTGACCGTGCAATGGCAGCTGGTGCTTCCTTCATCGTTGCTCCCGGCTTTGACCCCGAGGTCTGCAAGCACGTGATCGACAAGGGCGGCATTATGATGCCCGGCACCGCTTCCGCCGGTGAGATGCAGCAGGCCATGAACATGGGCTGCGAGGCTCTGAAGTTCTTCCCCGCTGAGGCAAACGGCGGTGTTGGTATGCTGAAGAACATCGGCGCTGCCCCTGAAGGGTGCACGCTGGATGTGCACCGGCGGTGTCAACGCAAAGAACGTCAACGATTACCTGGGCTACGACCAGATCTTCGCTGTCGGCGGCACCTGGATGTGCAAGAGCGATGTCATCAAGGCTGGCGACTGGGCAAAGATCACCGCTCAGAGCAAGGAAGCCGTTGACACCATGCTGGGCCTGCGTCTGCATCATGTCGGCATCAACACCGGCAACGAGGAAGAGGCCATGAAGGTCGCCACCCTGCTGGGCGGTCTGCTGAACATGAAGGTTGCTCCCGGCAACTCCAGCATCTTTGTGGGCAACAAGGAATTCGAGATCATGAAGAAGCCCGGCCGCGGCACCAATGGCCACATTGCCATCGCCTGCAACAACGTTGACCGTGCCATCTATCACCTGTCTCAGCGCGGCGTGAAGTTCGATCTGGACAGCAAGAATGTCAAGAACGGCAAGACCATCGCCTGCTACTTTGCTGACGAGATCGCCGGCTTTGCAATGCACCTGGTCCAGGCCTGAGTTCCTGAGCATTTCCACGGCGTTTCCCGCCGCACCGGTCCGCCCTGCGGCGGGTGATATAAAACACATCTGATTATAAAGGAGTACACCACAATGAAAGTCGTTACTTTTGGCGAACTGATGGTCCGTCTGCAGCCGTTCAACTATGAGCGCTTTGTCCAGGCTAACAGCCTGGAGTTCACCTTCGGCGGCGGCGAGGCCAACGTTGCCGTCTCCCTTGCCAACTACGGCGAGGACGCAGCTTTCGTCACTAAGCTCCCCGCACACGCGATCGGCCAGGCCGCTGTCAACAGCCTGCGCCGCTACGGCGTTGACACCAGCATGATCGTCCGCGGCGGCGACCGCGTTGGCATCTACTACAACGAGAAGGGCGCTTCTCAGCGCGGTTCCGTCTGCATCTATGACCGTGCCAACAGCGCGATCCAGCTGGCTCAGCCTTCCGATTTCGATTGGGAGAAGATCTTCGAGGGCGTGGATTTGGTTCCACTTCACCGGCATCACCCCGGCTCTGGGCGAGAACGTTGTCGAAATCTGCCGCGAGGCCTGCAAGGCTGCTAAGGCTCACGGCGTGAAGATCAGCTGCGACCTGAACTACCGCGGCAAGCTGTGGACCCGTGAGCAGGCTCGTGCTGCCATGACCGATCTGTGCCAGTACGTTGATGTCTGCATCTCCAACGAGGAGGATGCAAAGGACGTGTTCGGCATCGAGGCCGAGGCTACCGATATCTACGGCGGCAAGCTGAATGCTGAGGGCTATAAGAGCGTGGCCAAACAGCTGGCGGACAAATTCAATTTCGAGATGGTTGCAATCACGCTGCGCGAGAGCCATTCCGCATTCGACAACGGCTGGAGCGCTATGCTGTACGACGTTGCTTCCAACGAGTACTGCTTCTCCAAGAAGTACGACCTGCACATCATCGACCGCGTTGGCGGCGGTGACTCCTTCGGCGGCGGCCTGATCTACAGCCTGCTGACCGGCAAGAGCACGCAGGATGCGGTGGAGTTCGCTGTTGCTGCTTCTGCTCTGAAGCACACCATCGAGGGCGACTACAACATGATGACTGTCTCCGAGGTCGAGAAGCTGGCTGGCGGCGACGGTTCCGGCCGTATCCAGCGCTAAGCAGGCGTTAAAGGAGATCGTCCGCTATGGATATCCGTTATTCCTGCAACCAGAAGGATTTCAAGCGCTACACCACCGAGGAAATGCGGGACGAGATGCTCATCACCGGCCTGTACAAAGCAGATGAGATGGTTGCCGTTTACAGCCATGTTGACCGCATGGTCACGTTGGGCTGCATGCCGGTCAACGAGGTCGTGTCCATTGATAAGGGCATTGACATTTGGGCAAACTTTGGCACCCACTATTTCCTGGAGCGCCGCGAAATCGGCATTTTCAACATCGGCAAGGATTCCACCGGCATCGTGGTGGCCGACGGCGTGAAGTACGAGCTGGGCTATAAGGACTGCCTGTACATCACCCAGGGCACCAAGGAAGTTACCTTTGCTTCCGCCGATCCCGAGCATCCTGCCAAGTTCTATATGGTGTCTGCTCCGGCACACTGCGCCTACGAGACCCGTCTGATCAAGATGGCCGATGCCAACCATCGGCCTCTGGGCAGCGTGGAGACCTGCAACAAGCGCACAATCAACCAGTTCATCCACCCGGACGTGCTGAAGACCTGCCAGTTGAGCATGGGCATGACCGCACTGGACCCGGGTTCCAACTGGAACACCATGCCCAGCCACACCCATGAACGGCGCATGGAGATCTACACCTACTTTGAAGTGCCCGAGGGGCAGGTGGTGTTCCACATGTGCGGTGAGCCTACCCAGACCCGCCATATCGTGATGCACAACGAGGATGCTGTCATCAGCCCCTCCTGGAGCATCCACAGTGGTGTTGGCACCTCGAACTATACGTTTATCTGGGCTATGGGCGGCGAGAACATGGAGTTTGACGACATGGACAACATCGCTACCACCGACCTGCGCTAAGCACAAACCAGACCCCGCACCGGCAAACCGGCGCGGGGTCTTTCAGTAAAGGAGTTCTACTTATGGATCTTACTGCATTTGATCTGAAGGGCAAGGTTGCCCTGGTCACCGGCGGCGCACATGGCATCGGCTTCTCCATTGCCGAGGGCATGGCAAAGTGCGGCGCTACCGTCTGCTTCAACTGCTCCAACGAGGGCAGCCTGGAAAAAGGGCCTGGCCGCCTACAAGGCTGCTGGCATCGACGCACACGGCTATGTGGCCGATGTTACCGATGAGGCTGCCGTGAACGCCATGATCGCCCAGATCAAGGCTGATGTCGGCCCCGTGGACATTCTGGTGAACAACGCCGGTCTGATGAAGCGTGTGCCCATGATCGAGATGAGCCACACCGATTTCCTGCGCGTCATTGACGTGCACGTTGGCGGTGCCTTCAACTGCTCCAAGGCTGTTCTGCCCGATATGATTGCCAAGCGCGAGGGGCAAGATTATCAACATCTGCTCCATGATGAGCGAGCTTGGCCGCGAGACGGTGTCCGCCTACGCCGCGGCGAAGGGCGGCCTGAAGATGCTGACCCGCAACATCTGCTCCGAGTACGGCAAGTACAACATCCAGTGCAACGGCATGGGCCCTGGCTACATTGCCACCGCTCAGACCGCTCCCCTGCGCGAGATCCAGCCCGATGGCAGCCGCCATCCCTTCGATACCTTCATCTGCGCCAAGACCCCCGCAGGCCGCTGGGGCACCCCAGAGGACATGGTCGGCCCCCTGCGTGTTCCTGGCCTCCCATGCTTCCGACTTTGTCAACGGCCAGATCCTGTACGCTGATGGCGGCATCCTGGCTTACATCGGCAAGCAGCCCAAGTAAGTAAAGCACCTCGAAATAGCAAAGACCCTCTCCGTCATTGCTGCGCAATGCCGCCCCTCCCTTTTGAGGTGCTGGCGGGCATCAGCAGGACGGAGAGGGTCTTTGTCATACTTTTCACACTTTTTTGTAAAGGATTTGTTATTGTATTCTTCGACACATCCTTGTATAATAGTTGCTTGTGGGCAACTTTTCACGAGAGCTGCCCACGAGAAAAGATTTTCGTCACAAACAAGGAGAGATTACACAATGAAACTCAAGAATGTTGCTGTTGTTGCCGCTGCTCTGGCACTGGCTGTTGGTATGACCGCTTGCGGCGGTTCTGCTTCTTCCACCACCGCTTCTTCCGTTGCTTCTTCCGCTGCCGCTTCCTCTGAGGCTGCAAGCTCTGAGGCAGCTTCCAGCGAGGCTGAGGTCGAGCCCGCCGAGTACACTGTCTACAACACCACCGGCGAGAACGTCACCGATCTGTACCTGTACGTTGCCGGCTCTGAGGACAAGGGCGAGAACCTGGCTGCTGACGGCCTGGCTGACGGCGACAGCGTTGTGCTGACCCTGCCCGAGGACGCTGACAAGAGCGCTGAGTATGTCCTGGAGTTCACCACCGAGGGCGGCGACACCCAGAGCTTCGACACCCTGAGCTACGAGGTTGCTCCCATCTCCCTGCTGAGCGTTGATGCTGCTGCAGGTGCTACCCCCATCAGCTTCACCGCTCCGGAGCAGTAAAAAAACGCAGGCCTGAGCCTGTAACATAAAAAACTCCCCTGCACTCCATTTTACCGGAATGCAGGGGAGTTTTTGCGTATCAAAGGTTTCGCAGCGGGCAGTGCGTTCGTGCTGACAGAGAGCGTTGTAGCCTAGCCGATAATCAAAAAATCAGTTGATAATTATTTTATTATTTGTGCAGTTTTGCCCTTTCCAACCGGGTTATAATGTAGTAAGATAAAAGCACAAAAAGCAGAGACGCTTAGGAGCTTTCCAAAGCGTCTCTGCTTTTTATCCGTTTTTCTCAGGCCTGCGGTTTGTTTAGATAACGATAAATCGTAGGAACTGACACTGAAAGTTGATCTGCGATCTCCGCAACCGCGCCTTTCATCATCAGGATACCGTCTGCATCCAGCTTATGTACTACGCGGATCTTTTCCTGCATGGACATGTGGGCCGGGGCAGTGCCTTCCCTGCTGATGATCTCCGCAATGCGGGAGTGCATCACACTCTCCAGCGGGCTGCTCAGATCCTCAGAGGGCGAATCTTCCGGCGGGGCCGAGAGATTGAACCGATCCAACAGCGCGCGCAGAGCAAGATTCAGTTCTTGTGCAGCGGCAAGTTCCTTGTTGACACAGAGCATCCCAATGAGCCGTCCCTCGTTCTTGATGAAGTATGTCGAGGACAGGAATTCCCCCGCTCTTGGTCTTTCCTTTGTAGTTCAACAGGGATTCAGTATCAGCGTAAGTCCCTTTTTCCTGCAATTCCCGTGCAAGGTCGGTCATGGGGTCACCCAGCTCACGGCCAGAAATCCCGTTTCCAATGGCGATAATAGACTGTTCCGGGTTGGTCACATCATGGATGACGATCTCACACCCCGGTCCGCACACAGCCGCCAGAAACGGAACGAAATCCGTGTAGCACTTCAGCAATTCCTGATCTGTCACATCGTTGTCCTCCTGTTTCTCACCGTAATTATTCTATTATTATTTATTATATAGAATTTTGCGGCAGAGCGCAAGTTAGCAATCTGCACAATTTAGAGTGATAAAATTTTACTCACGATGATAAAAATATTTGTAAAAAAGTATTTACATTTGTGATGTGGTATTGTATAATCGCATCAACAAGTGATAAATAAATTATCACAGTGATTTCTGTATTCTTAAATTCAAAGGAGTTGTTTCTATCATGGCAAAGAATCAGGTATCTACCCCCGCAGCACCCGCAGCCATTGGCCCCTACTCTCAGGGCATCACCGCCACCGGCACAGCCGTCTATGTTTCCGGTCAGCTGCCCATCGACCCCGCTACCGGCGCTTTCCCCGGTGAGGACATCACCAGTCAAACTCGTCAGTCCATTGAGAACATCAAGGCTGTGCTGGCCGCTGCCGGTTACGAGCTGTCCCGATGTGGTCAAGACCACCGTCCTACTCAAGGACATCGCCGATTTTGGCGCAATGAACGAAGTCTATGCTTCCTATTTTACCGGTGTGTGCCCTGCCCGCAGCGCTTTCCAGGTGGCGGCACTGCCTAAAGGTGCCCGTGTAGAGATCGAAGCCGTTGCAGTCAAGTAACATTCTGCCCCCTCCCCCTGCCGATTTTCTCACTTTTCCCACAGATCACAACGAGCACCTCAATAAACGGTGCCAAGAAAAGAGAGGTATTTCATTATGGAAGAAAAAGGCAAAAAACTAGGCCTTTGGAACATTATTGGTCTGGGCCTTGGCGGTGCCATCGGCACCGGTGTCTTCGTGCTGCTGGGCTACGGCGTTGCCTACACCGGCCGCTCCATTTCTCTGGTTGTTACCATCGGTTGCTTCTTCATGCTGCTGGCCTACTGGTATAATCTGATCATGCCTTCTATGTTCGTATTGAAGGGCGGTGATTACAGCATGAAGGCCATGCTGTTTAACCCGTTCATGAGCGGTGTCAGTGCCTGGATGATCCTGGTCAATGGTCTGGCAATGTCCAGCTATGCGGTAGCTCGGCACAGTATTTGGCTATCGCTGTACCAGCCCTGCAAAATCATCAGACACTCGTTGCTTTCATTGCAATCACGCTATTTTTTTCCTTTCCACCATCAAGGGTTCCCGCTTCATCACCATTCTGGAAAACATCATTACTCTGGTTCTGGTAGCTTCTCTTGCACTGTTTATTATTTTCGGCATTCCCAAGGTTGATTTTGCCAGCACCTTTACCAGCGCTGACGGCGGCTTCTTCCACGGCGGTTTCACTGGTTTCGTCTCCGCCTTGGCCGTGATGGGTTTTGCCTGCCAGGGCACTACGATGGCTCCCGTCTCCATGGCAGCCGTCACCAAGAACCCCAAGCGCACCATTCCTCTGGGCATTATCATCATCACCCTGCTGCTGGCCGTGATCTACGGTGCCATGGGTATCGTTGCCCGGTGGTGTTCTCCCCCCTACGCTGAGACTGCTGGCCAGAACATCAGTGTGACCGCACGGGCCATCTTCCCCAATGCACTGTATGTATTCTTCGTGGTCGGCGGCGGCATCGGTGCCATTGCAAGCTCTGCTCTAGGCGGTCTGGGCATGTTCCGTTATCCCCTGCTGCAAGTGGCCAACGATGGTTGGCTGCCTTCCGTCTTTAAGAAAACCGATAAGAACGGCTACCCCTACGCCATTTATCTGCTGTTCTACGTCATTAGTGTCTTCCCCATCGTCACCGGCCGCAGCCTGGATGCCATCGTCTCTCAGGTGATGATTCCTGCCATGCTCATCAACATCTACATGAACCTGGCCTGCCTGACACTGCCCAAGAAATACCCGGAGCAGTGGGCACAGCGCAGCATCAAGATGCCCCTGTGGTTCTACAACATCTGCTGCGTGCTGGGTGCTTTCTGCGCCGGTGTAGTTGCCTACAACCTGTTCAAGGATCTGACCTTTCAACGATGCTGTGTTCGCAGTGGTCATCGTGGTCGTTCTGTGCGCGCTGAGCATCCTGCGCCTGAAGCAGGGCGCTGTCAAGGCTGAAGATCTGGCCGCCAAGAAAGAGGAGATCGTCCGTCAGGCCATTGCAGATACCACTGCTGACGAGGCAAAAAGCTGCCTGAGTTTTCTGATGTTTCGATGTTTGTTAGAAAGATTCAATCCCATACACACTGTAAGAAATCGGCATTTGCCGGAAAAGGAGAATTGACTATGAAGTACGATTTCACCTCTATCATGGATCGCCATGGCAAGGACGCAACCGCTATCGATGGTCTGGGCTCGATGCCCGGCTTCACCCCCGACCTGCCCAAGGAAGGCTATGATGCTATTCCCATGTGGGTGGCAGACATGAACTTCCCCACCGTGCCCACCATCCCGGAAGCCATCATCGAGCGTGCAAAGCACCCGGCCTACGGCTACTTCCAGCCCTCCGATGAATACTTCGACTCCATCATCAAGTGGCACGAGACCCGCAACAATGTCAAGGGCCTGACCAAAGAGTGCATCGGCTACGAAAACGGCGTACTGGGCGGTGTTGTCTCTGCACTGACCTGCTATGCCGCCCCCGGTGATGCCGTGCTGCTGCACAGCCCCACCTATATCGGCTTCACTATGTGCATTGAGAACAACGGCTATAAGATCGTTCACAGCCCGCTGGTCAAGGATGAAAAAACGGTATCTGGCGGATGGACTACGAGGATATGGATACCAAGATCAAGGCAAACCACATCCACATTGCCGTGTTCTGCAGTCCTCACAATCCCTGCGGCCGTGTCTGGGAACGCTGGGAGATCGAGAAGGCCATGGAAGTCTACAAGGCCAACGATTGTATCGTGATCTCTGACGAGATCTGGTCTGATATCATTCTGGAAGGCCACAAGCACATTCCCACCCAGTCTGTCAGCGAAGATGCACGGATGCGCACTGTCGCTGTCTATGCTCCCTCCAAGACCTTCCAACCTGGCCGGTCTGGTGGGCAGCTACCATATCATCTATAACCCCACCATCCGTGACCGCGTGGTTGCCAAGAGCAGCAAGCCCCACTATAACGATATGAACGTCCTGTCCATGCACGCCCTGATCGGTGCCTACAAGCCCGAGGGCTACGAGTGGGTCGATGAGCTGCGTGAGACCATTACCGGCAATGTGGATTACGCCTGCGATTACATCACAAAGCACTTTGAGGGTGTAACCGTCTCCAAGCCTCAGGGCACTTACATGCTGTTCGTGGACTGCACCGAATGGTGCGAGAAGCACGGCAAGACCATTCAGGAACTGGAAAAAGCCTGCTGGAACGTGGGCGTTGCGATCCAGGATGGCCGGATGTTCCACGGCCCCTGCTCTATCCGCATGAACCTTGCGCTGCCCCTGTCCCGCGTGAAAGAAGCTTTCGACCGTCTGGACAAGCACGTGTTCAACGGAGAGTGGGTGTGAGTTATGGCTGCTGAAACTGCTGCCCGCCTGACGGTGGGCGAGGTGATGCCCAACTTCACCTATGACACACCTTTTTGCAACTGGTCTGACTCTGTCCGACACAGTGCAGAAGACCCCGAAAACAGCTCTGCTCTTCCTGCGCTACTACGGCTGCACCCTCTGCCAGTACGACATCCATCAGCTGGCCGAGAACTACCATCAGATCACCGATGTAGGCGGTCAAGTCATCGTTGTCCTGCAATCCGACCCCGCCGGGCTGGCGCAGGAGCTGCAGCCTGATACCTTCCCCTTCTCCATCCTGTGTGATCCGAAAGCCGCTCTGTATGAACGCTTTGGCATCCAGCCCGCAGCCTCTATGGCCAAGATGGCTGATGCCGGGACGATGTTGAAGATTGCCAAAGCAACTGCCGCAGGCTACAAGCACGGTGCCTACGAGGGCAACGAGCTGCAGCTGCCCGCCTGCTTTGTGGTGGACAAGGAGCGGAAGATCCTCTACGCACACTACGGCAAGAGCGCCGGAGACATCCCCGATGCCCGCACCCTGGCCAGCCTCCTCAAATGACATTTCTCCTTTTTTTACCAGCATAACCTCTGAGACCCTCTTCTATCAGCAAGACAAACGCCGCATGGCTTCCTCCCCGGAGCACATGCGGCGTTTGTCTCTTTCTGTTATCTCAAAAAAAAAAAGGAATTTCAAGCTTAGACCTTCTCAATGGTGATGGTCCACTCGCTGGTCATGGCCTCATCGGGCTCCAGCACCTCGTGCTTGCCCTCTTCGTTCACGCTGTTGGCCCAGCCGTTCCAGGGCTCCATGCAGACGAACGTCTCGGCATCCTGCTGCCACAGCACGCCGTTGGTAAAAAGCTCTCATCGGCATCCACGGTGACCTTGTGGCCGTTGCCCTTATCCGTAAAGGTCATGGGGAACTCCACGCCGGTCATCAGGCGGATGGAGTTGTCAGAACCTTCCTTGCGGGTCAGGGTGATCTTCTCGGGTGCGGCAGGCTGCTCGCCCTTGGCAATCCTCGGAGCAGGTGGCGCACTTGATGTCAAAGTCCACATTCTCCAGAGCAGAGGCCACAAAATAGGGATGATAACCAAAGCTGAAGGGCATCGGAACATCGCCCTCATTGATCACAGTCATGCTCAGGGAAGCGGTGTTGCCCTGCAGGTTGTAGTTCATCAGGACAGTGAAATCGAAGGGGTAGAGGAACTTGGTCAGGGGGCTGGACTCCAGGATCAGGGTCACGCCATCGGGGCCGACGCTCTCCACTTCCCAGGGGCACAGGTCAGCCATGCCGTGGATCTCCATGGGATAGGCCTGGCCGTTGAAGATGTGCACGCCGTTGTCGGGCTTGCCGCAGTTGGGGAACAGCACAGGGATGCCGAAGCGGGGGGCGGTTGCACTCGCTGAAGTTGGGGCGGCGGGTCCAGATGTACTCGTCGCCGTCCAGGGTAAAGCCGGTGACCATGCCGCCGCGCTCGGGGGGTGATGGTCAGGGCAGTTTTTGCCACGGGGTCGGGTGATGACATACTGCTCAAAGCATGCGCCGCCCTCGGTGACGTACTGGGTGGTGATCTGGTTCATAAGTTGTACCTCCATATCATTTGATACAAAAAGGCCGCCGTACGCGCAAAAAAAAGCACGCACAGCAGCCATTTTTCAATTAAAGAACAACGCCATCCTTGAAGATGGAGATCTCGCGGAAGCCGTGCTTTTCGGCCTTGGTCTGCTCACCGCTGGCAACGCGGATGACCAGATCCAGCAGGTCGTGCGCGGCCTCGTCGATGGTCTTTTTTCACCGTCCGCAATGACACCGGTGTTGAAGTCGATCCAGCCGGACTTCTTCTCAGCCAGCGGGGTGTTGGTGGAGATCTTCAGGGTGGGAGCCGGGGCAGAGAACGGGGTGCCGCGGCCGGTGGAGAAGAGGATCAGGTGAGCGCCTGCGGCGGTCATCATAGCCGTTGCGGACACCAGATCGTTGCCGGGGCCGTAGAGCATGTTCAGGCCCTTGGTCACCACCACGGGGGTCACCGTAGCCGATGACATCCATGATGGGGGCGGTACCGCCCTTCTGAACACAGCCGCAGCTCTTGTCCTCCAGGGTGGTGATGCCGCCCTTCTTGTTGCCCGGAGAGGGGTTGTCGTAAACCACCTCGTTGTGGCTGATGAAGTATTCCTTGAAGCCGTTGATCATGTGCTCGGCCTTGACGAATACCTCCTTGCTGATGCAGCGGTCCGTCAGGGAGCCCTCGGCACCGAACATCTCGGGCACCTCGGTCAGGACGGTGGAGCCGCCGCGCTGGCCCATCATGTCGGAGAAGCGGCCGATGGTGGGGTTGGCGGTGATGCCGGACAGGCCGTCCGAGCCGCCGCACTTCATACCAACCACCAGCTCGCTCACAGGGATAGGCTCGCGCTGGAACTGACCGGCATAGGCAGCCAGCTCCTTGAGGATCTCGCGGGCCGCGGTGAACTCGTCGTCCACGTCCTGGCAGGTCAGGAACTTGACCCGGTCGTGGTCGTACTCGCCCAGCTCTTCCACGAACTGATCGTGCTGCAGGTTCTCGCAGCCCAGAGAGAGCACCAGCACAGCGCCGGCGTTGGGGTGGCGGACCAGCGAAGCCAGCAGCTTGCGGGTCTGGGCATGATCATGGCCGGTCTGGCTGCAGCCAAACGGATGGGTAAAGGTATACAGGCCCCTCGATGCTGCCGGTGACCAGATCCTGGTTGTCGGCTACCATCTTCTTGGCAATGTCGTTGACACAGCCGACGGTGGGGATGATCCAGATCTCGTTGCGGATGGCAGCACGGCCGTCCTTGCGGCGGAAGCCCATAAAGGTCTCAGGCTCCCCCTGGGGCAGGGGGGCCAGGTCGGGGGGCGGGGTGATAGCTGTACTCCACCTCACCGGACAGGTTGGTGTGGACATTGTGGGTGTGCATCCAGGTGCCCGGCTCGGCATCGGCGGTCGCGTGGCCGATGGGAAAACCGTACTTGATGACGTTCTCGCCGTTCTTGATGGGCTTCAACGGCCATTTTATGGCCCTGGGGAATATCCTCCAGCGCGGTGACGGAAAGGCCGTCTACCTCCACCAGAGTGCCCTTGGCGATGGGATGCAGTGCAACCACCACGTTGTCAATGGGGCTGATATGAATCGCCTGCGGCATAGTTTTCTCTCCTTAATGACATTTACAAAGCACAAAGGAGGCCGCTGCCCAAAGCAGCAGCCCCTTGTTGTGCAGGTGATATTCCAGCTTACAGGCAGCTCTTGTAAGCAGCCTCAGCGCCCTGAGAGCGGATCAGCTCCAGATCAGCCAGGACAGCGGCCTCGAGGCCCCTCGATCTTGGTCAGGTCCTGATCCCACATCTGGGTGTTGGTCAGAACGGCGTTCACCAGCTGAGCAGCGGTGTCGTCCTTTGTGTGCATAGTAGAAGTCCAGAGCCCATGCGTCATCCTGGATCTTGTAGGTGTTGCCTGCCGGGCGCTTGCAGATCAGGCCGTCGGCAGTGCGCTCCTGGATATCATTGGAGTAGAAGGCAATGTAAGCGGCCAGAGACATGGTCAGGCACTTGGGCAGCTGCTTTTGCTCCTCGATGTAAGCCAGGAAGGAAGGCATATTGCGGGCCTTCCACTTGGAGGTGGAGTTCAGGGAGATGCTCATCAGCTCGTGGTTGACGAAGGGGTTGTTGAAGCGGTCCTCAACGGCGGAAGCGAACTCTTCCAGATCCTTCTTGTCCAGAGGCAGGGTGGGGGATGATCTCCTCATGAAGCATCTTGTTCATAAAGCCGCGGACGGTATCGTTGTGCATACAGTCACGGACGATGTCGAAGCCAGCCAGATATGCGCCCAGAACAAAGCCGGTGTGTGCACCATTCAGGATGCGGACCTTGCGCTTCTTGTAAGGGGTAACATCAGGCACGACCATGACGTTGACGCCGGCTTTCTTGAACGGGAGCTTGTCCTCCAGGCCCGCGGGACCCTCGATGACCCAGACGCCGAACACTTCGCCGACATCCAGCACCTGATCGTGGTAGCCGTTGGCCTCTTCCAGGGCAGCCAGCTCTTTCGGGTCACGAATGCGGCCCGGGACGATGCGGTCCACCAGAGTGGAGCAGAAGGTGTTTGCGTTGTTCATCCAGTCGATGAAGGCAGGCTCCAGATTCCAATCCTTGGCGTAGTTGTTGCAGCACTTCTTCAGCTCTTTGCCGTTGTTGTCGATCAGCTCGCAGCTCAGGATGACCAGACCCTTGTCCGCAGCGCCGTTGAATGCCTTGTAGCGCTCGTAGAGCACGCGGGTCAGCTTTGCGGGGAAGCTGTTGGGAGGCACCTGGTCGAACTGGCTGTCGCCCTGCGTGTAGGCGATGCCGGCCTCAGTGGTGTTGGATACAACCGTTTCCAGATCCTCAGAGCGGGCCAGAGCCAGCACTTCCTCCCACTTGCCATCGATGTAGGGGCAGACACAGTCAGACACGCAGGAGATCACGCGCTTGGCGTCCACTTTCTGGCCTTTCTCACTGCCGCGCAGGGATACAGGGTGTACAGGCCCTCCTGCTCGTTGATCCAGTCCGCCATCTGGGGGAAGTTTGCGATGGGCTGGACGAGCTTGACCTTGCCGTTGTAGCCAGCCTTCTCGTTGGCGATATCATAGAAATAGTCCACGAATGCGCGCAGGAAGTTACCCTCGCCAAACTGCATGACCTTGACAGGGGCATCCTTGAGGATGTAGCCGTTGTAGCCGGTCTCAGACAGAACCTTGTAATTCAGAGTTTCCATATCACGTGTTCTCCTTTTTAGCTTGCTTTGCTTCTCTCCGGGGCACCCTTTTGTGCCCCCTGCACTCTGTCTCTATTGTATGCTGTTGTATACAAAGAAGTCAAGTGTTTTTTGCCAGATTTTTGGCCCAAAACAGGCCATTTTTATAAATTCCAGCGTTTTTTTACAAGGAAAAAGTCTGAAAATTTGTCAGTTTTTCAGTTGTATACATTATCGTTTTCCGCTATACTAAAGATAGACTTAACGCGCCCTGCGCGTGGGCGCTGTTAAAGGCACCCCATAGTGATATATTAGTACATTAGAATGAAAAAAGGAGTTTTCGACCCATGAAAGCATTTATGGACAAGGAATTCATGCTCCAGTCTCCTGTGGCTCAGCATCTGTATCACACCTACGCTGCTGATATGCCCATCTGCGACTATCACTGCCATATCTCCCCGAAGGAGATCTACGAGAACCGCCGCTTTGAGAACATCGCTCAGGTGTGGGCTGGGCGGCCGCCAGCCCGATGGCTCTCTGGCAGGCGACCACTACAAGTGGCGCGTGATGCGTTCCAACGGCGTACCCGAGGAGTACATCACCGGCGACAAGCCCGACCGCGAGCGTTTCCAGAAGTTTGCCGAGGCTCTGCCCATGTGCGTTGGCAACCCCATGTACCACTGGTGCCACCTGGAGCTGCGCAAGTTCTTCGGCTATCGAGGGTGTGCTGAACGGCGACACCGCTGAGGAAGTCTGGAACCTGTGCAACGACAAAGCTGCAGCACGACGACAGCATGACTGTCCGCGGCCTGATCGAGCAGTCCAATGTTGCTTTCATCGGCACCACCGACGACCCCATCGATGATCTGGCATGGCACAAGAAGATCAAGGAAGATCCGTCCATCAAGTTCACCGTTGCTCCCTCTTTCCGCCCCGACAAGGCCATCAACATCCAGAAGCCCGGCTTCGTGGAGTACATGGGCAAGCTGGCTCAGGTCGTTGGCAAGGAAAAAGCTGGAGTGCATCAACTGCGTCACCGACGCTCTGACCCAGCGCATCGAGTTCTTTGCCGAGATGGGCTGCCGCGCATCTGACCACGGCCTGGACTACGTGCCCTACCGTGAGGCCACCAAGGAAGAGGTCAACGCCATCTACCAGAAGGCAATGGCCGGTGAGGCTGTGACCGCTGAAGAGGCTGAGAAGTACCAGACCTACATCCTGATTCACCTGGGCAAGCAGTATCACCGCCTGAACATCGCCATGCAGCTGCACTACAACTGCCTGCGCGGTGTCAACCGTAAGATGAACGCCCTGCTGGGACCCGATACCGGTTTCGACATGATCAACACTGCCAAGTGCGGCGGCGAGATCGCTGCTCTGCTGAGCGCCCTGAACGACACCGATGAGTGCCCCAAGGTCATCATCTACAGCCTGAACCCCGCTGACAACGAACAGATCGGCACCATCCTGGGCTGCTTCCAGAATGACGAGGTGCCCGGCAAGATCCAGCACGGTTCTGCCTGGTGGTTCAACGACCAGAAGATCGGCATGGAGAACCAGATGAAGAGCCTGGCCAACCTGGGCCTGCTGGGCAACTTCGTGGGTATGCTCACCGACAGCCGCAGCTTCCTGAGCTACACCCGCCACGAGTACTTCCGCCGCATCCTGTGCAACCTGATCGGCGAGTGGGTCGAGAACGGCGAGTACCCCAACGACGAGAAGGCTCTGGAGAAGATCGTCAAGGGGATCTGCTTCGGCAACGCAAAGCG